>QWCO01000185.1_pt1 | contig 32133 bp, 30 predicted proteins | sample 1972611 | NCBI WGS metagenome assembly QWCO01 (sample SAMN09866706, study PRJNA288562) | Human oral metagenome isolate term1_saliva, whole genome shotgun sequencing... | reverse complement strand
TGCCCAAAAACTCCTATATTATTTAATTTTTTATCAAAAATAACTAGCTTACCACTTCTAACAGTTGCTTCACTTTTAGAGTTCAACAACTTCAAACACTGAGTTGCACTATCAGCTCTTTGATCGTATTGCGCAGGTAAAACTTCATAAGCAAAGTACTTCCCGTCCTCTAAATCAATACTTTCAAAAACATCATCAACAACAACTTCAGAAAATACAGAAGTTTTAGCTAGTTTGTATGTTTCTTCATCAATATTATAAATATCATAAATTACATATATTTCAACAGAATCTAAACCTAAAGAATACTCAACATTCAGAGATTCCTTAAGCTGTAATTCTTCCTTATTATATCCTTCACGTTTCCTTACAAAAATTCTCTTGTTACTCATCATTACCTCCTAAAATAACATTTCCGTAAAAATTTATATGCCCAATCTTTCTATTTAGCCTTGGTTCTTTCTCGTACAAGTGTAAATATCCTTGTTTCTTAGTGATTAAATCTTTAAAATAATCTTCATCCTGACCAAGGATGTTATATAAAGTTGTTTCTCTATTTTCTATCTTTCCTACTCTTAATCCACAAATAGCTTCAATATGTGCTCTAAATTGACTTTTTGTTGCAGATTGCATAGTAATATGTCCTGAATTATGAACACGAGGGGCTATTTCGTTAAAGACAACTTCTCCATTACTAATAAAAAATTCAACAGTTAAAACACCATAATATTCAATGTTTTCAAGAATTCTTTTAGTATATTCTATTGCCAATTTTTCTTGATCACTTGTTGTAGTTGTCGGTACCTTAGATCTATACAAGATATTATTTCTATGTTCATTTTCAACTACTGCTATTATTTGCACTTCGTACTTATCTTTGGATGCTACAACAGAAATTTCTTTATCTAACGAAATAAACTCTTCTAATATTGTTTGAGATTCTATTTCCTCTTTTTTAGATATTTTCTTTTGACCCTTTCCATCATACCCAAATCGCAAAGTTTTCATTAAATAAGTCTGGTTTATATCAATATCTGTATTATCTTCAACATGAATATAATTAACTGTTGGGATATCTAACTTTCTAGCAAATTCTTTTTCATAGTACCTATGTTGAGTAGTTCGTAAAACATCTGAACTCTGTACAAAATTATACTCTTTTTCTAGCTTAGCTAAACTATCAGCATCAATATTTTCAAACTCAAAAGTAATTACATTACTTATCTTGCATAACTCTTCTATCTTATTATAGTCGTCAAAGTTAGCTTCTATAAATTTATCGCTAAAAATTCTAGCACAGCAATCTGGGCTTGGATCTAAAATAGCAATTTTATATCCCATTTCTTTGGCACTCATTGCTAACATTCTACCTAGCTGTCCACCACCAATTATTCCTATAGTTTGTCCTGGTAATATTGTTTTTATCATAATTTCATTTCTTCCAATACTATTCTTTCTTGTTCTTGTTTAAACTCTTTATACTTATTAGCATATTTTTCATCGTTAATACCTAAAATTGACAAAGCACTTATTGCTGCATTTTTAGCACCTGCTACACCTATTGCCATAGTTAAAACTGGAACACCAGCTGGCATTTGAACAATAGAATATAGGGAGTCTACACCACTTAAAACACTCGATTTAATAGGTACTCCAATAACTGGTAATGTAGTCATAGAAGCCACCATTCCAGGAAGATGTGCTGCTCCTCCTGCAGCTGCAATAATTAAACTGTATCCATTTCTTCTAGCATTCTTAGAAAATTCAACAAGTAAATCCGGTGTTCTATGTGCACTAACAACTTTCTTGTCGTATGGAATTTCAAATTCATCTAATAATTTACATGTTTCAATCATGGTTGTATAATCCGAATTTGAACCCATTATAACTGCTATTTTCATACATTAAGCTCCTTTTTTGTATTACTTGTGGTAAGACACTTTGATTTTATTATTTGAAGGTTGAGAGTATGATGTTGGTGTTACCACTAAAAATTCAGGGTAAAACATTTTCAAACGAACTTCGATCCCTCCGTCTGGAAGATCCAAGATTGTCGCCGTTGACGGGCCAACGATATCCACATCTTTACTTCCAATTAATATTTTAATGTCGTTCAAGATATTCTTTTTTGAATTTTCATCTGTTACAAATTCAGGAGGATAAATCTCCACATTAAATGTTACAGCTTTAGGGGCTCCATTTTCTTTTGTATAGAATGAACTAGGAATATGAAAGGCTCCAAACAATTTCATAATTTCGGAGTAATCTCCGATGATAATATTACCTTTTACAAATCCAGAGTCGTCAATTCTAACTGTTTGAGAATTAATTTTCCCTTGTGCAAAAATATTACTTTGTCTTACTGAGATGATCGGCATTGTCCTGTTCCCCTTTGCTTTTTACTTTTTCTAATTTCTTTAAATCTCTTAGTCCAATAGACCAAGTTTTATATTGCAATCCATCCTGGTGTTCTCTTAATGGTTGCAAATATTCGTACAATTCTGCTGTAAATTCAAACTCAACTTCACCAACTGGTAAATCCTTAAAGTTTTTATTAAAAACACTTTCTTTCACTTGGATGTGAACGTGATCTCGAAATTCGTCCCCAGATGAAACTTCTAGTACTCGTTTGAAAATAACTCCGTGTTTATAGTATTTTTTGTGTGGACTAATTTTGTGGTTAATCTTAACACCATCGTAAATCGCACGAAATCGAAGTCGCTGTCCTAGAAATTTTTCGAAGTGTTGATTCGACAGGTTTTGATTCACAGAAATACACCCCCTTTACATTGATAAAAATTTTTCTCTTTGATGTAATGCCCAGCCGTAAAATGCTGTTAAACCACCAAACCACTTCAGAGCAATAATGATATTTTGACCAACACCTTTAACATTAACGTCAGTAGGTACAAAATACAAAACAACTAAAAAGATTAACGCTTCAACAATAATTAGGATATTAAATAATCGAATTTTATTCTTAATATCGTAGTACTTATTTTTCATTTTTTCAAAATCCTTTAGGTTAAAATTTTCCTTCTTAGATTCCTTCTTGTACTACTATCTTACTGTATCACAAAACAGTTTTAAAGTCAAGTAGTATTTTCTTAATTATAAGGTTTGATTTTGTTTATTTTTTCTTGTTTATTTTAGCAAATAGCCTTAATTAAAAAAAAAATGGGAGTTGTAACTGTAACAGTTTCAGCTCTTCATTTCTTATATAATGATAGAAAAGAATTATTTTTTATTTCTATTGAAATAAATAGGCATTTTGACTATATAATAGAAAGAGTAAAAATAACATAAAAAGGAGGTAGTCTGCTACTTGGACGAAAGAGAATTTCGAGATCTAGATCAAGAGGCTACACTAGGAAGCCAGGATCAACAATCTCGTGCTATCGAAGATAGCGCACAACAAATGGGAGACAAAGCTAAGGAGTTGGGTAGTAAGGCTACCGACAGAATCAAGAGCAAGTCTAGCGAACACATCAAGAAACAACTTGGTGTTGACAAAAAATTAAATCAAATAAAAGGTAAGGGAACTCAAGCTCTTAAAAAGGGCACAACTAAAGCTGGTAAGGCAGCAACAAAAGGTGCCAAAAGTGCAACAAAAGCTGTTAGCAAAAGTATGAAGAAAATTGCTAGTAAATTTGGAAAGCAATTTGCAAAGGCGGCTTTAAAGGCGGCACTTCCTTATATTGGATGGATCGCTGGTGGGATCGTTGTGGTTGCGGGTGTTTCTTTTGCAGCTGGAGTAATTTTAGATAATGAAGCCAGCCGTACAAACGAGGCAAACTATCAACACGCAAGTGTTAAAGATGTAAACCACGTAAGTAAAAATGGTATTGAACTGACAGATTCTAATAACGTATTCTTCAACAAAGCGACTAAACGTTACGAGTTAGGTAAAGGGCGTGCCCCAACACAAGCTAATAAGTTGTACTACGTTTATTATGCTGTAATGAGTCAACAATCTCGATGGTTCGTTGAGTTTGAAAGAACCTCAACAAAACCTGGAGATCCTGACGCAGGTACAGAAAAGAATCCTTACTGGAAACCGATTAAGCGTGAAGGTGATTATGCGAAATACACCCTAGATGGATATCTGTTCAACAATAACGTTATTGATAAGGTTAATTTGAGACCGGTAAATCCAGACAAACCTCTGACATTAGAAAATCTTATCGATGAGAAGGCAGCTTCTGCTGTTAATAAATTGAGTTTGAATACAAACCTTCTTTATTTATTAAACTCGACATTGAATGGTAATTTGCACGGGACTGGTAAGAATGAAATGTTCTTTGCTGAACAATTCATTAAGCCGGTTTATCACGATTCCACAGATTACTCATTCAAGAGCTTAACCGCTGTACGTGATATGACAGATAAAGAAAAAGAGGAGTATAAGGCAAAAGCTCACGGAGACTCTGAAGATGGAAAACAAGAATTGGAGTTTCAAAAGAAATATGAACGTTGGGGTCAAACACTTGATGTTCAAAACGAAGCTCGTGGTGGTACATCTTCTGCCGGGGATAAAGACTACGGAAGTACAGACTCTGCTGATGGTATTGATAACGAAATTCTTAAAAAGGCATACGAATGGGGTACTAGCCAACTTAATAAAGGTATCACATATTCGATGGCAAATCGTAACGGGCCCAACTCTTATGACTGTTCCAGCTTTGTAACTCGTGCTCTAACAGAAGCAGGTATGACAGGTGTTGATGGTTTATCAACGGTTGGTATGTTGATGAACTCAAACGCATTTGGTCAAAGCGGTACAAAATTCAGACAAGTTGATTATAAGACAGCTAAAAAGGGTACAATCATTGTAGTTGGTGGTTTGTCAGGTGCTGGTGCAAACGGGCACACATTCTTCTTGGCCGAAGATTATCACGGTGATGACACGAAAGTTTTGGAATGTAACTCTGGTACTAACGGTATCGCAAATCACCAAACATTCAAGACTCAATCTATGGATTACAACCAAGTTGTAGCGTTAGAGCCGATTATTGAAGGAAATACAGGTGGTTCAAGCTCATCTAAAACTTCTAAATCTAGTGGTAGCAAGAAACATAACACAAGCGGAGATTACACAAAAGATACTAAAAACAAATATCAAGGAAAAGTTTCAACAGGGAAACTTGATGTTGAATCTCGTGTATTCGATACTGCTTACAGCCCTACAATTCAGAAAAACCTTTTCCGTGTTGAAAATATCAACGAAAACATTTGGACTCGTGGAGATTTCTATATTTCGGGAGAAACAGGATCAATTTCTTCAATTCCGAATGAAATCAACGTGGCTAAATATTTAGTTGCAACAAACAACTCAAAATTCCAAATTGGTAGTGGTCCAACAACCGGCAAGGAAGGTAAGGCTGAACGACCAGAAAGCAATGACGCATTATTACCACCAGAATATCGTGATTATCGTGATGAAATCACAGCCTGGTCATTCAAAAACGGATACAACCCTGCATTCATTGTGGCGATGATTAAAGTATTGTCTGACGATGGTAATGCTCAGATGGTAGGTTCCAAGTTTAACTTCTTGAACGATAAGGACGCTGTTGTTACAGAATCTTCTTCTGATAGTGATTCAGACAAGAAAGAAGATAAGGACAAAGGAAAGAAAGAGACGGAAACAACAGAAAGCAAAGATAAGAATAAGGATTCTACAAAAACAGATTCGGAAGAAAAGAACGAAACTGATGATCCTACTTGGAAGGATTATGGTAAAGAATACTATAAATATGAATCTAAGGTTTCTGATATTAATTCAGGTCTTGACTACTTCGCTAGCAAACTTACAGAAAAGAATGAAGGTAAAGATTGGAATTACGATGTTGCTAAGAAGTTGAAAATTAAAAAAGCCGATTACAACAAAATAAACGAAGTATTTGCCAAAGCCGGTGGTGTTGGTGAAGCTCGAGCAAAAATGAACTCTGACCTTAGCGATGTAACAGTTTACACGTATGATGGTAGCGGAAATGAAGATCCTAAAGCTCTAGGTGTTATCTCTATTGATGGTAAACCAGACGAGACTGAAATTGACGGATACAAGAAATACGTACCAGTTAAGCGAAACATCAAACAAGCTGACGCAGTTGTTCCAAACACAGCTTCAAAAGATCACCCATACGCTATCAAACGTGGTAAAGACGGAGAACCCGAAAAGAAAAAGGGTGTTTGGGATTATGGTTTTGGATCTATTTTCAAAATCGCAAAACAAACATACGAAGCATACGAAATCGGTATCGACGAGCACGGTAATTATTACATCGCTAAAAATGATTCAGAAGGATTGTTGTCATTCTGGATTAATAAAGATGTAACCTCTGATACACAATACCAAATCCTTGGTGCTACAACAGCGTTCGGTTCTATCGATATGTCTAAAGAAATTGTTGAATCTCAATGGGAGATTGAACAAGTCATCGAAAAACTTAAACGTGGTGAAGCATTAAGCGGTGCGGATATAGCGCTTCTTGATAAACACAAGGAAGGTACTAGTCTTCGAGTGAATGGTAAAGAAGTGGTAGCCGGGGAAAACAATTTCTTCGTTTCAACAAAACCAAGAATTGATAAGGATCCGGAAGTTCAAAATATTAACGGTGCACAGTACCTATACGATTATGTTATGAACTACGAAACTTACATTCCATCAACCACTCAAAACAAATTGAATGTTGTCGATCGCTGGAAAGCAATGAACGACGCTAATGCTTCAACACAAGAGGCAACAGATAAGATTCTTGATATTTTCAACAATCTGATTGGTGATGGTAAATCCAAATCTTCATCATCCTCATCATCTGGTGGTTCAACCGAAGGTGGTGTTGGTGACGGTGGATTGGATCAATCCGAACAAGCCAAGAAAGTTCGTAAGGAAGTTTACAAGTTGCTTATCGATGGCGGTATGGGTAGCGTCGGAGCAATCGGTATTATGACAAACTGGGTTGCTGAGTCAAACATTGACCCTACGACAACATACGGAGAGTATGTATCTAAGTATGTCGTTTCAGAACAAGATAAATACACTGCATTTAATACAGACAAACCTATCGGTTTAGGTCAGTGGTTAGGTGGTCGTAAGACACACTTGCTAGAATACGCTAAACAAAAAGGTAAGAACTGGTCTGATACAGATCTTCAAATCGACTTTATGTTGCGTGGAGAGCCGGAAAGCATTCGTGCAACACTTCCTTTAGTTGCTCAAGCAAAAGACGTTACACAAGCAGCTTCTCGATTCTTTATGGGTTGGGAAATCCACGGTGGTGGTGCTTCCTTTGCGGATAACGATCCTAATTCTGATCCGTTGGCAGTATCCAACAATATTAAGGGACACTTGAGCAAGGCAACATCCGACGCTCTTTGGAAAGAACTTGTTCTTCCTGAAGGTGAAGTTAAGCCTGACTTATCTAAACTTTCAAACGGTTCAAGTACTTTATCAAATTCAGGTGGATCTAGTACAACTGGTAGTGCGGGAGCAATCTCGAACTGGGGTGATGGAAGTGGATTTGCCGGATTGATAGCAGACTTCTTGAGTAAGATCCAAGGTACAGTATTATCACTCTTCGGTGGTAATGAAAACTGGGATCCTACAATGTTTGCAACTGATCCAACAACTAACGAGCGAAGTCTGTTTAGCAGTAAAAAAGAAAACGGTGGCGAAGTTGAGAAGTGGTTTGAATCCGGAAAACTTTACATCAATGGTGCCGACGCTTACACTTGGACACATAAGTCTAATAAGCAGTCTGAAAAGAATGCGACAATGCTAGTTCGACAATTTGTGGCTTCTCTTGAATCTCGTGAAAATCGTCCGGTTTATTATGATGAAATTTATGATAACTGGAATGAGTATGAAATTTCACGTATTTTAGAAGAAAACTATAAATTAGTCTTTAAAGGATTATTCAAATCTCAAAAAGACAATGCTAACGAACGTAAAGCTGATATTACGAGTGGTCCGTTCAAAGGTGTGGGATTGGGCGATACTGAAGTTATTTCAGGATATGGTTGGAGAAAAACCGGAGATAAAGTTGAATTATTCCCTGGATACACATTCAAGCACGAAGATGGTGCTGAAATTACAGCTATGAAAGCTGGTAAGGTTGTATACGTGGGTAATGACTTGACTACTGGTCAAAAAACAATCATCATCCGCTCTAAGAACAACACTGAACAAATTGCTTACTCTGGATTTGGTTCTTTAGCTGGATTTAAAGTTAATGACAACATTCAGGCTGGAGATGTTCTAGGTAAAGCCTCTTCTTCAGGAGAGATTAGTATCTTTGGTATTCACTCTCGTGAAGATGTATCAAAAGGTCTACCAACATTCCCTACTGAGGTTGACAACAACTCTGCTTACTTCGACTTAGGACACAACTTTGGTATTTCTGCTGATGGACGTAAGAAGTTGCTCAAAGAAGTTAACGGTTATGATTCTGATAAGAATACTATCAAGAAACCTAAAGCAAGTAGTATGAAAGGTAAATCCGCAAAACTATCAAACTTCATAACTAGCGGTGGCGACGGTGACGGTGGTGGCATTGGTGATGGTTCCTTCAAGGATATTCAACCAAACTATTCTGGTATCACATCTTACCCTCACGGAGAATGTACGTGGGGAGCTAAGGCTCTTGCTCCTTGGGCTGGAGACTATTGGGGTAACGGTGGTCAGTGGGCTGCTTCTGCAAGATCCGCTGGATTCACAGTAAACGATACTCCAAAAGTTGGTTCAATCGCTTGTTGGACTGACGGAGGATACGGTCACGTTGCTGTAGTAGTTGCAGTAGAAAGTAAGGGACGTATTCAAGTTAAAGAGTCAAACTATAACGGAAATAGATATGTATCAAACTTCCGTGGATGGTTTGATCCTAGATACGTACAAGGAACTGTTTCCTACATTCATCCAAAATAAGAAAAAGAGAGATTTAATTCTCTCTTTTTTATTGTTGTTTTTTATGTCCATCAAAACAAAAACAGCTTTTATTTTTTATAAAAATGGAGTTTTAGAGCGAGAATAAATACCAAAGTATCAAGATTAAAATATGTTGATTTTTATTGATAAACAATGCTATTAAAACATAAAATAAAAAGACTCGAAATGAGTCTTTTTTGTTTTTTATCTATATTGACCTTGCATAGGGGGTTGTTGTGGATATCCGCCTTGCATTTGTTGAGGCATTTGTTTCGGGTAAGGAGCTTGTTGATTCATACCGTTAGGATATTGACCTTGTTGGTTCACTCCTTGAGGGTATTGCCCTTGCTGCATTCCAGGAACTTGTTGCAATTGTTGCGGGTAACCTTGCATTTGTTGCTGATTTTGTTGCAACATCATAGCCTTTTGTTGTTCTTCCAATTGACGATTATGTGCCTCGTTTTTACGTCGTTGCTCCTCAGCGCTCAATTGCTGAATTTTTTCCAGACCGTAAAGTTCTGTATTTTTCATCCACAATTCTGTACTATTTAGGAAGGAAATAAGAACAAATGTTTCAAATCCGAACGGGGTCTTCCAATAAGCTGATAAGATTGTATTGATCAATAACAGAAGAAACATCACCCACTTTAAGAATCCAAGTTGAGAAGCGGATTCTTTAATTTTTCCAGAAGCGATACTTCGAATTACGAACATCATCAGGAATGGTGTACCAAGAATTGCGAATCCGGAATTGTAGAATAAAATAGCAGGAACTGTTCCTAAAACAAATAGAATAATCGTATGTTTATAGGATGATTTGTTATCCTTGTGAAGATTTGTTCCTGATAAAACTAACAATTGTGTTAGAATCCGTTGAAGATCGAGATAAACTTTATCCAGCTTTGGTCGAATATATTTATCTGTGTCACTAGCATAATCTAGTGGATTAAAGTAACTTCCAAATAAAATTACCACAACAAGAAAAGCTATATTTGGCACTAAATACCACCAAGTTCCATTGAATCCACGAAGAACCGTGTTGATTATTAGTAATATTGTTGATAGTGTAACAACAAGGTAATTACCTTTTAATAAAAAGAAACCTCGAGACTTTTTAAATTTTGGTGGAGCTTCAATCCGACTTTTTTCTTTGTTGAACTGTTCTTGTTGTCTTTGAAACTCATCCAAATTTTTTCCGTTAATTTGGGGCTGAGACGCATTAATTACTTGTCTCCTATTATCCAAGTAAGATCTGTTGCCTTGATTGGTCATATTATTTCGAGCCATTATTCACCTCCGGAAAATTGCGTGCTTTCCAATCTTGGATTATTTTTCTACCGTATGGTGTCAAAATATTTATTGAATTTAGAAATTCCACATCAGTATTTATATCTAGTTTTACACCGAGCTCTTCGGATAAACGTTCACGCCAAACATCCCCACCTTTGATTGCAGTTTGAGTGATATCAGCGTCTTTCAAAATTGCTCTCATCAAATACAAATCATCATCTTTAACAAAATTTAGATTTCTATTATCAGTAGAATAAATCAGTTCTGAAATTACTTCGGACTCAGTTACAGTTAAATCCCCGGAAGATACACGAAATTCTTCCAACAAAGATACTGCAATTGCTAAATTTTCCTCTTCTGAATTAAAACGAGAATGTCCGGCGTCGTGAAATAGAGCAGACAAATCTAGCAAGATTCTTTCATCTTCTTTCAAAGTGTTATAAAGAGGATTTTTATGAACCCTATCCAAAACGGATAGAATGTGATCAAAATTATGATACGGGTTTCCTGTATCTTTTGATTTAACAAAGCGTTTTGCTTTGTTAGGGGTGTTTTTATCCATTACTACCTCCACTTGTTTTAGATTTCATTTTTTCGTAATATTTATAGTTGTCAATTTTTGGAAAACGCAAGAATGTCATTTGCAACCAATCCAATAAACTACTGATTTCCTCAGATTCAATGATAGGAATATCGTGATTCCTGATACTTTCGAGTTGTTTTCTTGTATCATCAACTTCACCAATTAAATCATCCAACAAACCGTCAACTTCCTGATTGAATTTCTTTTTGAGGAACGTTTTCTTTAAATATAAATTAAAGTGTCCTTCATTTAGTAAGCCATCTTTAGTTCTCAGAGTTTCTTCTGTATGCTTCAACAGCTTTTCCTTTTCTTCCATTTCTTCAATCAGAGATTCTCTCTTATCTTTGCTTTCGATAATATTATCCCAATCTGGAACAATTACAGTATTTGAGAATACCTTCCAATAAACTAGAACATCTCCGCCTTGTGGGCCGAATCCGAGGGTTAGTTCTTTATTTTTTGATATCGTTGCCGATACCGTCAAGAACCGCTCGTGGCTTGCTGTATAGAGACGGAAAGAAATATTTCTAACTAGATGATTGATCATTTCGGTTGTATCTGAGAATGGGTTTGTTAACAGCCACTTACCCTTATCACTTGTTAAGACTTGTATAGGATCTGTTGCATTATCTAAGGTTGTAAGGAAGAAACCGATTTCTCTATGTAAATTCTCCCTCAAACCAGACAAACCATTTTTCAACAATTTTAATTCTTGAAACTCGTCCTTTTCATAACTAGACAATCGGTCTCACCTCCTATTTTTATTCACCTTTTGTTGTTGTGTCAGATTTTGTTACTCCTGGATTAACGATCAGCTTAACCTTATTATCGGTCGTCGTGTGAATCTCGTAGACATCGTGACTATCCTTTAATCTTGCAGTAATAACAACTTCATCATCGCTGATTTTATCAACTCTACCAATCAACAAATCTTCATAATTTGAAACACCCGCATTGTTTAGGAGTCGTTTTTCGGCGGGTTGTGTTAGGTGTACGTTGTAAAGTTTATCAAGTTCTTTTCCGTTAATACTTGTTAATCTAGAGTATTGATTTTCAAGTTTGTACTCAGTTCCGTTAATTTTGAATCCTACCCCCTCAATCTTTTCAATCTGATCCAGTTTAAAGTCTTTCTCATTCTCTAACAAATATAGAATTAACTGAGCTCCTAAAATTGTTGAAGAATTGGAAACGTCCTGCCCTTTTGTATCGATAGCCTCTTTTAAAATAACCTCTTTTTTAGTTACGTTATATATTAAAATGTTGAAACCATCTTTATTCTGATAAGAAAATATACCGGCTGTATCTCCATTTTTTAATTTAAAGTTTTTAATAACCGACCAATTAGAAAGTGATTCTTTTTTATTAACAGCAGAGATGTAATTATCTCGAATCTCTTGTTGCAAGGATTCTTCCGCTCGGAAACCACCGATGATTGCCGCACCAACAGAGATGATTACTATTGCCGCAACAAGAAGTCGACGTAGCCAAGGGCGTTTGATGTCTCTAATTTTTTTTACACCACTCAACTTATCCGGGTTAAATCGTTCTTGAGTCTTCTTAAGACTTTCTTTTAATCTATCTAAATTCATTCAATTTTTAGTGTAAATACACAACCCCCTGTTTATTATTCCTTTTTAGGTTGATTGTTTTGAATATCTTTTGTAACGCTTGCTTCTAAGTCGGTAGAACCTTGCCAGTAAACTGAAGTTCCAAATTCTTTCTGAGAAAGTTTAGCCTTATCTTTAAGAATTTCAGCCTTGATTTTTCCATCCTTAACTTCTTTCAGAATTTCTCCGGCTTCTAAAGACAAATCTGTTTTAGCCTTATCTTTCTGAATTTCTTTCAGTGCTGAAATCTGAGTTTCACTTAATTTGTAAGTTCCATCCTTTTCTAGGGTTAAATTCGGTGTCTGTACCAATCCTAGTGCGATATCGTGATATAGACGTGCTAAAGAGGTCATATCTGCAATATATTTAGATGATTTATTTTTAGAACTGAGATCAGCAACTCCTAAAATTGCAAGTTTATAAGCCTCGAATGCTTTAGTTGGAGATACCTTTCCGTCCTGAAATACTTTCAGAGATTGAATATTCTTTCCTGTTTCAATTAGAGTTTTTAGCTCGTCACTGTAATTATCTGAGTAAGTAGATAATTTTTCAAAATCCGGTAAGGTTAAAATGAAATCCGGTGATAATGATTGAGGAACCAAGTACTGATCCTTAATATCTTTGATATAACCATCAACCCAAGCTGAATTTTTAGCAGCGTCGAGTGCATTCTCTGACTCTTTACGATTGTAATCAACCTCTCCACTCATAATTTGAGCAGTTGAATTGTAATAAAATGCTGCGTTTTGAACAGATGTGTACATCAAATCAGTAGCTAGGTGTTTGTTGTTATCGTTAAGTTTCGATAGTCGTGGGCTTAGATCGGAAATAACCTCTTTAGGTTTTGTGTTATTTTTCACCAAACCAGTTTCAAGTTCAATCAGTGATTTTTGTGCGTCTTCTGATAGAACCTCAATATTGCTATCGGAAGGTTTCGTTTGTTGATAAAGATAGGTACCGACTGCACCACCGACAACTAAACTAACAGCACCGACAATCAGAAACTTCCTTGTGTTTTTTCGAGTAATTTTTCCTGGCAAAATATGACCTCCTTATATTTTCTTCTTACTCCCTATTATAGCATAAAATGCTGTTTTGACAATTCTGAAAACTCCAGTTTATAACAAAAAAGAACTTAAAATAAGTTCTTTCTTTTATTCTTCCAGACATAAATATTTCAACAATTCCTCTTTAGTTACCAACTTGGGAGCTTCAAGAGTTTCATATCTCAATATAACGTCATTTCGATCATAATATGTTTTTAAATCATCATTATCTTTGAAGGAGTCAAAATTGACAACATTAATCATTGTATTTAAAAAAGAATATGTTTCTGGATGTTTGCTTTTTGAAATTGAAATAAGTGGTGATTTTGTGTCAGGAAATACTTCTTTTAATTTGTTGATTAACTCAAATATATTTTGAATTGTGTTGATTGTGAAGTAATTTTCATTAATCCCGGTCTCAATTGCAAACTCCAAGAAATTCAGAATGAGATTAACTTTTTCCTTTTTAACGTTACCACCATCATCTTTAATTGAGTTTACCAATTCATTGTAATATTTACAGTAAAAAGAGACCACAAACCCTCCAGAATCTTTGTGTTCTTTGAACTTATTGCTGTCTAAATCATAACCTAGCATTTTTCTTTGACTTTTATTCATCAGTAAATGATTTTTTTCATTATTTAAACATTCTTTCTTATAAACTTTTGACGTCCTGCCGTGACTAAAGTCACAGGATTCCCATTTATACGTTGATAAATGCGCCCAGTTCTCGTCTTTGTTTTTATTAATCAAAAACGACTGTCGTATTGACAATGACCTGCTTTGGGTAAAGACCCAATCTCGGTATGTGTCTGAGCATTGGAAGTTTCACAAGAAGATGTTATCTCTAGTGAGATTCTATATTTTGCTCTTGTGCAATAACGAAGGAGCGTCAGTCCCTCGGGTTTTATTTGTCTTTTCCTTGACAGTTTATTAATTGAGATACCAATCGAGACGATTGGTTTTTCTTTCTTTTTGAAGAAACTTCTTCATTTTTTTATAAAAATCAGGAAAATCCTCTGTAATTTGTTCTTGTTGGTAGGAACCGTTCTCAATATGTCCGATAAGAAAGGCTGAATAGAGGTCTCTTTGTACAGATGTCCATTTATCTGATAAGTCATATAGTCGAGTTGAAAGTGTCTTTTTTTCAAATGTTTTAGTGAGATGATTATATTGGCTAGGTTTAAGATTTTTTGGGTTTATGATTTCAATATCAATCCCTAATTGACTAGCTCTGGTTTGAAGTAATTGTCTAAATGAACTTGGTGCTGCCCTAAAAACAGATTTACCAAAACGCTTTTTGCTAAAAGGGCGATTTGTTTTAGGGTTAATACGAATTTCTTTACTACGTCTTTGTAATCCTTTGATATTCAAGTCTTCTATCTTTATTAGCGAGGCTTGAGATACCAAGTGATTGACAAGTTGTCCTTGTATCTTTTTACGTTCTTCTGATAGAGATCGGTATGATTTGATGCGTCTAACTTGTAATCTCACTTGTCTGTTTGACGTATGTTTTAGTTTAGAACCTTTCTTAAAAGTACCGTTGCCATTGTAACAGTTAGGATTATTTAATCTTCGGCTACGTTCAATAGCTCGGTCTAGATATCTCATTAATTTCTCTTTTCGATTGACATCCTTTGGTACTAAATCGACTAAGGCGATACCTTTTTTAGATACATACGCAACTGTTGAAATCCCTGGATCGATTCCCATTGTACCCTCGCCACGTTTAACCTTTGTTATTGGTGATCCTTGACAAACAATTTGTAAAATATAAACGTGTTTTCCTCGAATTGTTTTTCTAATAATTTGGACATATTTGATTTTTTCACTTTTTAAAAGACTCATTTGTTGGTGGTTGTTAAATGCTCTTGTTGGTATATCAACAAACGTTGTTGATTTATGGATATAAAGTCGATAGGCAACCCCCTTTTTATTTGATGGTATAATGCGAGTTCCTGTTGTATTGACTCTATTACGATAGCTTACATCCAAGTCGTATTTACTACGAAATCTTGTGCTTGACGATTTTATTTGATAAAAAAGAACCTTCTCTAATGCTTTATATGCTTGCCCAGCAATAACTTGTAATTCTCCAGAATTTAATTGTTGATAAGGAGAGTTTGGTTTATTTCGCTGCTTTCCCAAACGTGCAGATAACCCAAATTCTGTCAGGCTGTACATTTTTTGCATTTTTAAAAGCTCTTTGTCATACTCCTTTACTTGATGATTGTTTTTTCTACGAAGCTCCAATAGCTCTTGATACCTACTATTTTGTTTAAGAGTTTCAAATTTGTTTAGACCAAAACTAAGCGCCTCATTGTAAGCACTGGAAGCTATACGGAAAGTCTTTTCAAGACGGTTTTCAACAGATTCAGTTAACTTTAATTTGACTGAAACTACATAACTAGATGTTTGTGCTCGCATATAGCCCCCCTTTTTTTATTCTTCACAACATTATACCATATATGGTTGAATAAAGTCAAGTGGTATCAAAATAATATATAATCAAAGGAGTTTAAAAAACCAATTCGGAGCTAATTTATCTTAGGGTTGATCCTCTGAGATAAATTAAACTGTTTATTCTACTCTTCTTTTATAATTTAAGAAATAAATAAAGACTGGATTAATTCCAGCAGAAAGAAGGTTAAAATGAAACAAACAAACAAAAAAGAATTTTCAAAGTTTTTGAACAAATTTGAAAATTTATTGGACTATAACTTTGATGTGTTGGCCTATGAAACAACATTTAATCTGTTCGATGGAAATACAGATAATTTTCTGAAAACATCTCATTGTAAATTTTCCATATCTACAGAATCCGGTCAAATTATTTCCAAGCTTTTATTCTTCGATAAGAATAAAAATGAAATTTTTTCAAAAACCATTGGTTATTCTCAAAAATTTGAACTTTTGTCGTCGACGGGTAGTTGCTCTGATATTGCAGTTAGTTCACCAATTGATCTGTCTGATGTTGGTATGCAGGATTACAACTTTTTCGAAAACAAAACTCGTGGAAAAGAGAACTATGAATTGTATAAAAAATTCGTTCGTGTCGCTATCACTCAATTCGATTTTTTGTATAATAATTTAAGCTCTTCTTCGAAGCCGGCTGAAAATGCTAGCAATTCATATTTGAATGCTTTGAATGATCTATTTAACATCCTAATTCAAAGAACTGCAAATACAAACCAAACGATACATTATCTACTTATTTTGCAGAATATAGAGGAAAGAGATCACATTTTCGGAAAATCTCCGTATTTCTTTTCCAATAGTGGCTTGCTAGACACCTTTAAAAATGTTGTTAAAAAAATAGAGACCTCTATTACCATATCTGACAAAACCGAAAAGGACGATATAGATTCGCTATTAAATCTCGTTAATTTGTTTAACAAAAATGACAACTATGATAATTTCACAGAGAAATTAAACTTAGCTTGTATTTTTATTAATAAATTACAACAAACAACAAAATTTAAATTAGAAGAGTCTAAGCATAGGAATATTTATAACTTTGTTCGTGACATCACCGAAAATAAATCGAACAGCTTAATTGTTAATAGTATTCGTGATAAAACGTTCCGCCTTGGTGGTAAATGTTACACTTCAGAACTAAAAGTTTCAGACTTGAAATCAACTTTTCGTTTAGTTTCTCAAAAATAAGGAAATAGATGAGTATATTACTCATCTATTTTTTTCTGTTATAATTTAAGAAATTAATTTAATCTGGAATAAATCCAGAAAATTTAATATTCACATAAATTATAAAAGACCGGGATCCCGGTCTTTAATTATTTTAGATATTCACTCAATTCTGAAATAAGTTTAGGAGGTATGCAGGTTTCAATACCACATTTTTCCGTCAACTCTTTTAGAACGAGAATCGAGTCTGGATTGAGTTGAGGGAGAAAAATCTTATTATCGTAATCTTTGTAGACAATTCTAATATTATTTTTTATAATATCTGATATTTTTGAGTTTGATTTTTTCAATAATTCTAAAATGATTTTCTCGCTTTCTGACTTCTCAGATTTGTAAGAGTTGATAAAAATATTGACTTTATTGTCAAGTTTAATATCCTTTAGAATTGTTTCGGTTTCATCAATGTAATCAAATAGATATCTCAAATCATAAACAGTTTCTGATGATGATAGCAAGTTCTTAATCAAATCATCATTTAATTGAAAATTTAAATTTTCAACTTTTACGAGATCTGACATTATAGCTTGAAATGATAGAAGCTCACTACCTGCTTCAATTTTTGTCAAAAGTTTAGGATCATTTTTAAATAAATTTAGATAATAAATATTAAAATTATCGATAACGTTACGAACTTTTATATCCATTTCATAGTAATTTTCAAGAACTTTTTCGGTATCATAAAATTTAAGTGGTGTGAAACGTCCTTTTGCCAAGAATGTATTATCCTCGTCATTAACTGATTTTAACAACGAATAATGTTCTTCGATCAATTTTGGAATGAGTTTTACTCTTACTGATCTGTAGCAAGTAAAAATATTTTCCTTTGATAAACTTATTAAATCACTTGGATTCCAAAAAGATCTGAACTCTTCATCAGTTAAGGTTTTCAATCCCAAAAATGGAAAATTATATTTTCCAACACACTCATCAAAATATTTTGATGGATTGTATGCAAATGTGGGGAGTTTCTCGATCAATTTGTTTTTGATATATTGATTTAAAAATGCGCCAAATTCATCAAATTTTACTTTTACGTAAATTTCTGAATTTTCCATAGAAAATAAATTCCTTTTGACAACACAGTCAAACCTGAAATTTTCAGGAATGACTTCTAAATCCATATCATTGTTCAATTCTTGAGATAAGTTTAAAATAGGAATCCCTTCTTCCTGAAGTTTATTAAGTCGGCAGTTAAATTCGTTTGATAGATAGGTATCTCCAGTATATTGATTAAAATACAAAAACACATCATTCTTAAGACTTTCTTGATATCCAGATTTAGAGATCAGTTCTAAATATTTAACAATATCAATTTTGTATTTAATTTTTACAGGAATTATTTTTGATAATAGAAGTTTTCTTCTATTTTTGTAATCGTTACTAATTTTTCTTTTGATAATATCAATTGCATTCTCAGCTGATTCATTGATATCTAAAAACGAATCTCTATCAGCCAACTTTAGAATTTCTTTGTAAATTGTTGTGCTTCTAAAGATTTTATCCTTATTTGTGCTTTTCATTAAATCCTTCTTTCCACTGGAACATCTCCAGAATATTTTATTTCTTAAATTATAAAAGAGAGAGTCACCTCTCCCTTTATTTTATATAGTCAAAAAGAAATTCCGGTACGCTGGTTGTTATTCCAAAATCCTTTTTGAGTTTTTTTAGCAGATGAACATTGTCTCGGGTGATTGCTGGTAAGGCCGGTTCACCGCAAAAAGTGAAATTAATGTGAATTTTGTTAAATAGTAATTTTTAAAAAAACTCGTTTTTCTTGAGATGATAAATAATATCCTCAATAGAGTCCAGGTCAAGATCTGTGATTCGAACATTTAATGTTCGTCTTTCTAATTTTTTCTGAAGCTCAACGATATCAACTTTTTTATTAGACTTATCAAAGACTTCCGTGAATGCAGTTAATGCCAGATCATCTGATAACTTATTCAGAATATTAAAAACAAGTTCTTCCTTGAGTTCAAAATTTTTATTGAATAAATTCTCGAACCTTTCTTCCTGAAGAATACATATATTATTAAGATCAATGGCCAAATCATCAGCATTTGAAATTTTAAAATATTCCTGTATTTTGGTTTCTAGAAAACTTTCAAATTTATTAATTGCGTTTTGATATAAATCTTCATTTCTGTCTTCACAAATAATTGGGTGAGCACTCAATAACTCAATAATAATTTCCTGATCCAATAATTCCATAATGCGATTGTAAATACCATCCTTCTTTTTAGAAGGCTCTTTTATTATAACCATTGGTATTACCCTTCTTTCTATCTGAATTTAATTCAGAGTTTTTATTTTCTTAAATTATAACAGAAAAAGAATAAAAAATAAACTGTAATGATTACAGTTTATTTTTCTTATAGTATTAAATTGATAATTTTTAAAAACCATCAAAAATTTGATAACATTCCTAGCGGATCCAAATCAATGCTGTCAGGATTTTCTTTGAATTGAATTGTTCGTTCAACAATTCCAACCAAAGAGTCAAAAATGATTTCAATATCATTTTTAACAACAGCAGAGAAGTAGTCTTGCGGGAAGATTTCATTGAATGGATTTTTCAATTCATCTGGGCAATTAGCACTGTCAATCGGTAAGGTAAAGGCAACGTTAATAGGTGTCGTTCCTTCAGATTTATCCAAATCGACTTCTGTTACAAAGCCATCCTTGTCAACTCCCAACTCAAAGCCAAAATCTTTCTCAATAAATTTAGAAAGTGAGATCGCTTCTTTGATCAGATCAGGGTTTTGTAGTTCCTTGCCAGACAAACCTTCTTGGCTCACTTCGTCACCAACAATATTTGCACGCTCCAATACTACTCCGATGATATTAAATTGAATCATTTCGGGAGCTAAATCGTCAGTTGATGACTTTTGAGCAATGTGGTATAGGGTTGACAAGAAGTTTTTATTCTTATCTTTCAGGTCCGAAATCAAAGGGAAGTCGCTATTGATCTTAGCTTCGATCTCATCCAAACGACTTTGTAGAATTTCTGTCAACGTCATACCATCTTGTGCCAATTTTTCAAATTTGTGTTTCATTTTTAACCTTCTTTCCGATAGAAAAATTAGAATAAGAAACTAGCGATAAACAGTACTATCGCAATTACAGCAATAGATTTGAATAAAAATCCACCAACTTTCCAGGCAATCTTAATCAAAATACCTAAAAGTAGTGTTTTTATAAATGTTCTTAAAATAAACATTAAAAATAGTCCAGTTATATCCAAAATTTTCCCACCTTTCTTAATTTTTTTATTAATTATATAAAAATGAAACAAAAATAATTATCTTTTCAAGATAATTATTTCTTTCTTTTAAAAGTTCTTAAAGTAGTGCGCACAGAACCGTCTGGTAAGGTATGGAAGTCAAGTAGTCTAGCAGATGATGTATCTAGAGGATTTACCTTTTCGTTAACTTCTCCATTTTTAATCAGAACAATATTGTCAATCCCTAAATCACGAATACGAACCTCTCGAAAGTTTAAAGATAGGTTTGCATAAATAGTTGTCAAAAATGGGATTAACAAATCTGTATTGATCCACATATTTGTGATAACAACATAATCATCTACAACTTCATATTCCAGCAATCCGGCAAACTCCTGATCTTTGGCAATTAAATAGTGGAAAGTGAAGGGAGTCCAATTTGGTTTTGATTGAAATAATTTCCCTGTTTCCAAAATGGCAGCAACTTCTGGGCCTGAGTTATTAACTTTCAAAACCTCACATTCAGCTTCCGGTATTACAATAATTGAATTTAACATTTTGTCTCCTTATTTTTCTTTTACGAAAAAATCATTCGTAAAATCATCACTTGTGTAGTACTTTTGTTCTTTATCGTCCCAAGGAAAACTTGAATTTACACCTAAAACAGTTTCCATCTTTACAAATCCAAAATATCGGGAATCTAGGGATACGCTTCGATGATCCCCCATCACAAAGAGCGTTCCTTCTGGAACAGTTGCCTGATTTTGACTCCAAGAATTAAAGCCAGGATTTCCTTCTGATAAACTTTGCAAATCCCAATTTGGTGAAGTGCTTGGCTTTTGTGTTCCCTCCGTTGATTCCATTTTTTCATCGTTACCTCTTAAAGAAAGAAACTTTTGATTTACTTCTTTTCCATTTACATAAAGTTTTCCATCTTTATAAGATACGCTATCGCCTGGAAGTCCGATGATTCTTTTAATGTAAAGTTTTTCCGCTCCATTAGACGATGGATTGTTTGGTGATGAATGGAATGATATAACCTGTCCACGCTTATAGTTTTTGTTTGTTTTATCAACCAAAACCAGTTGATGATCTTGCAGTGTGGGATACATTGACGAACCCGAAACATTTAGATAATCAAACCAGTTAATTCTAATTGTAAGAATTGCTCCAACAATTAAAATCGGTGGTAGTATAACCTTCAAAAATGATTTCAATAAAGAAGAAAAAAATCCCTTTTCTTCTCGTTGATTTAAATTATTATCTTGCAAAAGAATACTCCTTTCGTTTTTATCTCAGTTCTTATTTTACATCATCAACTATTGCTCTAATATTAGGAAATTGATCCTCAGAAAAATTATTCAGAGTTTCTCTTAACCCAACGATTGAGTCAAAAACATTTCCAATAGACTTCACCAACATTCCACCTTGATCCACATACTCTCTGTAAATCGTTTTATTCATTGAATCATTTGATAAAAATTCTTCAAGTTTTTCTAAAAAATCAATTTTTACAGATTCAGAAACATTAAAATATTTTCCGGAAACATCGCCATCCAAAACTAACTTTTTAAAGAAAAAAACTCCTTTGGTAAACTCTTGAAACTCATCTGTGGAAATTAATTTCTTACTTAAAAAATCTGATCTGTATTTTTTTACAGAACTATCAAAAAAATCAGAAAAAGGTAAGTATCCAAAGTCATCTGTTAAAGATGAAATAGGGTGTTCTAATATTCTCTTTGCATTCTTACAAAAGTGCTTAAATAGATGTTTAACTAATTTTTCCTTATATTCTTCCATATCAGGAAATTTATTTCCTGAAATATCTTTTAGAATTTTAGTTTTGATTCCACTAAAACCGATGTGAAGTTGAAAATAGTCTACAACAGGAAAGTACATCTCCGGCTGCTCGTCTTCAAAAATAGAAAATGCGGATTCTATGTAACTTTCTTCACGATCATCAGTTGAAATTTTTGGATATCCAGTTTGATAATCACAAAGTTGAACAAGCAAAGTTGAAAATTGATATTCAGGTGCAGGTGCTAGTGCAATTCTTTTATTTCGAAAATCTAAATATAGAGAATATTCGTTGGTATAAGTTAAATTATCCTTTTTTAAATAAAATGTTTTGTGCGGATAGCTGAAATTTTTACAGAAGAGATATTTTAATCTGTAATTCTTAAAGTAACGATCCGCTTCAGATATCAGATCATTTAACCCTCTATCATCCCAAATTCTATTTTTAAAGGTATCAAACAATAAGCAGTTTTCCAATTCTTCTCTTATAACATTTTTAGCCATTTTTACCCTCCTAAATAAATCTCACTTTATTATCTCACAAAAAGAAAAAAAAATCAACCCTTTCCCGGGCTAACCTTTTGGTTAGTTAAAAAGAGTTGATTTATATATAGTATTCAGTTTGTAAAATTGTGTGTGTGCGTTGGTGTGTGTGTAACATCGTGCCGCTATCTCGGAGACCCAAAAGGGTACATCCGAGAGCGACAGGTGGTGTGTGAACTAAAATACTATAAATTTAAAATAAATTTGTTTTCGAGTTCACCACACTCGAACACACCGCACACTTTTTGTAGGGTTATAGCTCCCTACTAGCTTTAATTTTGTTGAGTTATAGCTCTCAACTAGCTTTATTTTTTTGTAAGATTATAGCCTCTTACTGGCTTTGTCTGGCTTGCACGTACAAGCCTCTTCTTTATGCAAGATTGTACATTCTTGCTATTTTTGTAACGACGTTGTACACCGTCGCTGAATGAAATTAAGACAAACTCACGTTCAGTCTGAAATAATTTCAGAAGGGTATTCAGCGATTCGTCACGTTCACGAATCACCAAAGGAACCCTTAAAGGTTTTATTACGTTTTAAAACCTTGTCCTTCAGTAACTCGTTGACCGTCGCCATCTTGTTACTTGAATATGTATGAAATATGTATAACACTTATAGCTTTTAAGTGTTTAAAATTTAAATTTAATAAACAGCTTTTTTATTAAATTTATTTGAAATTTTTTTTTGTGAATTTTTAACTTTTAAAAAGTTGAGTTTATTCAGCAAACTCTTTTTTGATGTATCCTGCCATCACAAGCAAAATTGCTGCCAAGACAAGAGCCATCATTGATTCCTGAGTTCCTGTGTAAGGAAGCTCAACCATTTTTTGTTCTGAACGAACAGGTGTAGATGGTTTTGCTGGTTCAGGAGTTGGTTCAGTAGTAACTGGAAGTTCTGGAACTTCTACTACTGGAGTAGGAGTTGGTTCAGCTGGTACTTCAGGTTTTTCAACAACCGGAGTTGGTGTTGGTTTAACTGGAAGTTCTGGTTTTTCGATAACCGGAGCTGGATCAACTGGTTTTTCCTCAACTGGAGGAATTACAAGTTCTGCAACTGGTAGATCAACTACTGGTGCAGGGATCACTGGTTTTTCAACTACTGGAGTTTCATCAACCGGTGTTTCATCTACTGGAGTAGATGGTTTAGTTGGCTCTTCAACTGGAGCCGGTGGAGTTACCAATTCGGCGATTGGTAATTCTGGAACTTCTACCGGAGTAGAAGGTTCTTCAACAACAGGTGTTGTTGGTTCTTCAACAGGAGTTGAAGGTTTTTCCGGTTGATCCACTTCTGGAACAACAGGATTTGTTGGTTCCTCAGTTGGAGGAGTAACCAAATCAGCGATAGTATAATCGCCTACTTCAGTGGCAACGAAGTTGCTATTTGTTTTTTCGATGATCTCATTAGTATCATCTACTACACGAGTTTCTGTAACAAGGTCAGAAACCGTAAATTCGTCTGCTGAAACAACTCCAGTAGACAACGCCATAAACAATGCTGCAAGTGCAGCTACAACAAATGAAAACATTTTTTTCATTGTAGTTCCTTCTTTCTCGGTGTCAAAGCACCTATTTTTTTCTTAAATTATAGTAACTTTCTCTTTATAATTTCAAAAAAATAAAAACGAAAGGAGGATTTTGTCTTGATTGGATTGTTTTACTCTCTGAAAGAATTAAAGAAGGAATATATTAACAAAACAAAAGGTGATGTTGCGAAGGTTGATTCAGACAAGAAAGAAAAGAGTTTCTCTTGTCCATATTGCAAAAAATAATAAAAGAAAAAGAGACCAAAATAGGTCTCCTTTTTTATTTTAAAATACTCTATTATTAAAGGTCTGTTTAACCTCTTCAAGTGGTGTAACAGTGTCCGAGTTGTAAGAGGACCTAAAAGGGAACCCCAAAACTCTGTTGTATCTTTTGCTATCCGTAGTTTTTAATCTACCCTTATCAACGTCAAATCCGAATATATTCCTGTTAGATTTATCAGGAATATTTAATATTCCACGCCTCGTCAATTTAAAACACCTCTTTTTCTCCAATAACATCAACATTGTGCTTAGAGCACACCGATTTTAACTCTGGGAACGAATCTTTAATTTGAAAAAAGGATATCGGTAATCCAGAAAATATCCACTGATATCCTGAACCACGCAACATACTCGTTCTGGAATTGTCATAGAAAATTTCTTCTTCAACAAATTCAGCAGCTAAAGAATCTACTTCTGAAAGAATTTCAGATGAGATTGTTTCATCTCTGGAAATCATATAGCCGATTCTAACTCCTAGCTGTAATAATTCAAGATTAGACACAATTCCTCGTCCTTGTTTCAGGGCTTGGATTAAAAGGCTAGAAGTCCACCCAGGCAAAACAAATTCCTTTTGAATTATAAGATCTGGGATTTCTCTGAAAAAATTTCCAGTAGAAATAAATTCACTTAATTTATCCGAACATACAGCGTGTAATTTCTCAGAAATATTCGGCAAGTATTTGTATCCGCCAGCACGACCACGATAAACAAAGTCTAGTTTATCTGAAAATACAATTGTACCGAACACATCATTAACATCAACCAATTCAGGAAACAGCGAAAGTCTATTTCTATCAGAATAGTTTTTAAATAAGGAATCTAGGACGAGTTTACTGCAAAGTGAATTAATGTCTGATTTTTCTAAATCCAATTCGCCGACATAAACAAAGAAACCATAATCCGAGAAAAGATCCCAATTTGATTTTCTAAACTCTAATTTATTTGAAATTAAATTGAAGAACAGTTTTCGTTCATCAAAATTCTTTGGTCTATCTGCTTCTCTTGCGGAAGCTAATAATGCTGCGTGATAATCGTCGATGATACGTTCACGCTCATCCTTGAACACCTTACTACGCTTATGTTCTTTTATTTGTGTGTGGGATTCAGCAACTTCCCTATCATTTTCATTTTCAACAGTGCCAGCAAATCCAAACTCTTCGGTAAAATCAGTTTCAAACATAAATTATCTCCGTTTTTATTTTATTTTTAGGATTCTTCTATAATTTTAGAAAAAATAACATTCTATCCCTATTATAGGGTGGAGGAAAGAAGGATTTAAAATGAAAAAAGACGAAGTAATGGTGATTTTTGAGGAATTACTAGAAATGACTGACCGTGAGCTTCGAGCTGCGGGCTTAGAAAAAACTTTTGAGGGGCAAAAAGGCTCTCAAGAGGAGCTTATTTTCAAAAACTTCGAAGGTGATACTTTCCGTATCCTTTCGACAAAAGTAAGTTCTGGTGGAAAATACCCAGAATTTATCGATAAATTCTTTTTCAATGGTGTACGTAGCAATGCTACAACACCAATTGCGTATTTGTAAAATACGCCGAGAAAGAATAGTATTCAGTTTTACCCGGTGGTTTACTGGGTTTTTTGTTTGCCTAAATCTTTCTTGTCATTTCCACAAAAAGGTTAACTATATATATAAATAGTTATTTATATTATTATTCTGTAATAAATATAGATATATATTATATATACTTAAATAATAATAGTAATATAATATCCCTTAAATAATAAAAGAATAAATATATACTGTAATAATTAGAGAGACATCAGATATATTTTCTCAAATCAAAGATTTTTCGAAAATGTCACTTCGTTCCAAACTCCCTCTGGTCGTTCAGAGATAAGGGCTTCGCCTTGTCTTAAAGTCGCCTCCGGCTCCTTAGATTTTCTGATAAAAGGTATTGTTCGTGTTTTTAGATGTTGTTATTTTTGACAAACCCATCAGTTTTTGGATACGTCTGACTATATATTTTCGGGAACGTATGTTTTCCAAATTGCGAATTATCGAAGATGATTCGCACAGGTTTGTGTAAGCAAACCTGTCAACCCCGTACCTGTAATTAATATAGACTTTGGCGTTTTAAATACTAAACTAGAGCGTTGTGCTTATTTAATTTTCAATGTTCTTTTGGTATTTTTATATTTACGACGAGTTCTACGGGTATCTTTTGTTTTTATTCGATTTTTATTCCTTGCTATTTTACAACAAAAAAACATCCCTGTCAAGAGGCAAAAATCATTTTCTTAAAAATTGTTTAAATACGTACATTTTAAAAATTTATGCAACCAAACGTTCGTCTTAATTGCAACAATAAAAAAGTTCGTTTTCGGTTTGACTTATCAGCAAAAATACGCTATACTAAGAACAAGATGTTGTTAAAAAAATAATGTGGAGGGGCCTATGTTACTGTTGTTATCAAGAAACGCATTTTCTGACGGTCGTGCAGAATTTTGTTTAGAATTAGTTTTTAGAAAAACAGATAAAAACTTATATGACTATCAAACCGGTGTGTTGCAGTCCCTGTACGAAGATGGGAAATTGAACGGATTACCATCTTGGACAAACCCGGATTATATTTCCCTCTTTGCAAGGATATTCCAGAATGATTTAAGTTTTGAAGATGGTTCCGAGGATTGGTTCTCGGCTGCACATTGTACAGACAACGGATTCAAAGAATACACCGGATCAAATCAGTTCGATGAATTAGGCTCAAATATTGCTAGACTGGCTAAAACCTACAATCAAAGAAATTACGAGCTAAAGATGAGATTCTCCGAGTCAGATTATTTGATTAGAGGACATATCAATCTATTCTTTCGACCTAATACCCCAAATAACCTGAAAGATATTGTTCGTGACATCTTCTCACAAAAACAATATCCTAACAAACCCACAATCACAGAGCGAAAATTCTGGCTCCTCGATCTGGAACAGTTCAAGAATTTAAGAACAATGACTGCATTAAATTCAGAAAGTTTCGATAGATTATTGTATCCAAAAAGAAATCTTTCAAACGATTCTGTAGAAAAGGTTGTAATTTCAAACATTTCAACGGAAGACTCTGTTGAAACTCCAGAATTAGAGTACAAGAAGCGTGCTCGTGAATTTTATCAAAGAAAGCATTATAGACAACCAATCAAAAAATGTGATATTGTAAATCTTTCTAAATTTAATTATGAAATATCGAACCTTAATTGCAACAAATTCGGTGATTGTTCATATTTAGATTTTAATAATTGGGGTGGAGATTTTGAACCTGACGCATACGAACTAGATTCTGGTTATTACGGATACAATTTTTACGAATCTAATACACGTTGCTATCCTGAAGGGAAATCACACGATTTTTATAGTTATCAATCCAGAGATTGGATTTCTGACAAGAATACCTTATACTGCGATGGTGATAAAAATACCTTTGAAGATCTAGAGAAAAATCTGATCATTGGTGATCAAAAGATAAAATTGAACCGTGCTAGAAAATTAGTTAATAAAAGATTGGGAAAAGAATCTTCTGATATTTCTCTAAATCGTCGCAGTGGGGGTTGGAAGGAAACTTCTAAAAAAAGAAAGCAGTGGATGAAATAAAAAAATAATAGAAAGGGGGTTCGGATGTTATTACCGCCAGTTTTATCCAAAGATCAGTTGGGTAAGTTACCTGAAATTATTGATAAAAACGGAGCTTGGGTTTTATCAGTATGGTCATACTCAAACACAAACAGCAAGGGAAATTCACACTCTGAAGTTGATGAAGCTGTGAATATTTTTCTGAAACGAGTTTCAGACTTATCACACTCAATTCATCTGTTGAAGAAAATGCCTGGAACTTCGTTACCTTTGTGGCGTAGTTTGTACGAGACAGTAGTTGTATTTCGTGTATTAACGCAACCAGCCATTTTGAATAACAACGAGCAGTTGTTTTTGGAGTCTATCAAACGTTTTAAAGATTTCGACCGACTGAAATTGTTACAAGATGGTGTAAGAACGGAAGAGTTGCTTGTTCTGGATAAGATGTATCGTGATTTAAAACCGGCGTATCGTATGGATCTCGAGTATGATTGGCTTAATCTAAACTTCGAAGAATTAGCCTTGAAAAAGCTATCAAAACGATATCATCCCAGCTTCAGAGATTTGGTCTTTCGAACACAAGAAACAAATTACAATTTACGTGGACTTTTAGATTATTATCAGAAAGCAAGTGAAATCTTGCACTTTAATTATTCAAGTGTAAAGGCTGCTTCTGAAATTACAACAGAAGATGTTGAAAGGATCACTAATACGGTTTTGAAGGAATTTTATACAGATTACTTATCCTTGATTGTTAAATTGTATGACGGTCGGGTATCAGAACAGGCTCAAGAAGTCGTCAATATCACCATTGAAACATTAGAGTTTGTAAAGAAAAATATTTGAGGTGTGTTTTGAATAAAATGAAACCGATGACAGAAGAGGAAAAGAAAATTATTCTGTCAAAATTATCAAAAGTTGATGTTGATAAATTAAGTATTTTAGAATTTTTATTAGAAAATCAGAATAAAAATAGAATTTTAAGGCATTATTATAAAATAATCACTAGAGCTAGTTTATTTAGTACATTTTTATCCTTGCTACTTTATCTCCCAGTATTATTTGTATATCCACTTTTTAGTTGGTTAAACCCGTTTGGAATGCCTTTGAATCCTGAAATGAACGGATGGTATTCCATTGTTGTAATGGTAGTTGCTTACTTAATTGTTGATATCGCTTTTAGAATCTATTTTTCAGGACTATTATCTAGGTATGGCAAGGAAGAAATAGTAGGAGAATTGTACGACGTTATTTTTGATGATGATAAGGGTGTTAAATTTTTCCACTACTCATCATTACGAATGTATCCCAAATTTTTAAAATTAGAGGTTAACAATTTAGCTGATTGGATTATTGCTAATAATGAGATGGAAGAAGGTTGAAATGAAAAAATATAAAAATAGAATTGTGAATGATCTGGAAAGAAGACTTTCTAAAATTGATACAGAAAAGAAAATTTTGTTTCTAAAAAAGATGGATGTTGCTAAAGGTTACGTCATCGAGATTTTTTGCAATCAATTTTTAAAAAATAAAATTGCAATTGACTTGTTCAAGAGATCGGTTTCTAAAAAGACAAGAGTTCCGATTTTGGCTGCGACATTATTCTCATTGCACAATGCTTACTATTTTGATAACGGCTGGTTGTGTTTAGATACAAAGAAATCAGCAGAAGCACTATCTTCTCTTGAGTGGATATTTAAAAATCTAACCGGTTCAACAAAAGATGAGTTAATTGAGCTTGATAAATTCGAGGCTGAAGATTTTATATCAGACTACTTTTCTGAAATTGATACAGAAGAAAAGTTAAAAGGGTTTGAACAGTCCTTAAGGGATGGTTTTAGAGCTATCCTACCGGTTGAAATTTTTTATGATTATAAAACTGATGATTTTTCTCTATTAGGAACGCACGGAACAACCATCAATGTTTCTTCAGTGGGGTTCATTCAAAAGTACGATGAACTTTCAATTTCGATACCAACTTTAAGTTTAGTCAGAGATTTTACTTTTGACAATATTGGCGTTTTTAACAATGAGGTCAGAGATCTCAGTCATCTTGATGAATCTGCAACAATTTTAAATAAAAAAACAAACCACGATGATATTGACTTCATCTTAAAAAAATTCAGCGTTGTGTACTCGGGAGTGTTCCCAGCTTCTATATTAACTAGTAATGAGTTAGAAGAGTTAATTATTTGGAAAGAAGTTTGTGGAAAAGACGAGTTTAATGATACTGTTGTTTCCATCGCAAGAAAATTATTTTAATAAAAAAGAGAGATTTATCATCTCTCTTTTTCTTATTTATTAAAGAAATACATCAATCATTTCGTTAGTCATTGAAACAATTTTTGACAAGATAAACGGATCAACTGCTTTCACAACATTCATCAATTTACTGTTCTTTTCTTGATCTTCTTTCAATAAAGAGTAAGGGAAAATTCCACGTGAACTAATTAATCCTTTATTGATAAAGGAGTTCATCTCGAGATGAATAGTGCTTCCCTGTAAATAATCGGGTACATTATTGATATACTTGTCCTTAACTGCATTTGTGATTTGAATTAATTCCACTACACGCTCGCAGGTTGAGAGAGCGCCGTTCACAATATAGTTTTCAACTAAATCACCACTGATCAACAAAAACTCTCCTGGCATTGTTGTAGTGATAGCAAAACTGTCAGTTTCAAAAACCATCTTCTCTTCTGTAATTTTCAAAGTCTTTCCCGGAATTGGATAGATTGAGAACGTTTCATCTTCAATGTTGTAAAAGAGTGAGAAACCTCCTTCTCCAAAAGTTTCAAAATCATCAAAGGAAAATTCAAATTTGAAAAATTCACTTTTATCGGGTAACTTATTTAAGGAAGACTCGAAGAATTTAAAGAGTTCCTCGGAAGATACTTCCTTCGGAGATTCCTCGGTATCCGGAAAAAAATCATCAAATAATCGATAAAACTCGTTTAAGTGAATCCCAGCTTTGTTGTTCTGATAATCCCAGAATAAGACACCATTTTTGATCGTCGCACGATAGAATGGGATCAAATTAGATAATCTAACATCGTCTAGAATGAAGCTAAATAGGTGCTCCTCAATTTCTCGTGCAATTGGGCTCGGAATTTTCTCAAAGTATTCCTTTCTTAAATTATCCAAGACTAACCCGATATTTTTGATTTCTTGTTTATGTGTTTCTGGTAATTTCTTGATTTTTTTTAATAATCTCTTCTGAAATAATTTTAGTCATCAATACCTTCTTTCTACTGTTATAAATTCAGTTTTATTTTTTCTTTAATTATAACAGAAAAGTTTGAAAATTGAAAGGGAAAATACGGGATTCTGTTTATAACTAAATTTCCCTAAAATATAAACTTTTAATTTTGGTTGATTTTTTCTTATTTTTTTGATATACTTACATCAACAAAAATGATTGGAGTTTTTTATGGTATTTGTAAAAGGTTTAACCTTAAGATCAGGCAATTTTGTTTTTTGGGATGATGAGTTAGGTTATTTCAATCATTCTAAAAATTTATTTCAAGATTCTATATCATTATTTTCAGAGTTTGTTTATAACAATGATAAGGATTGTGTAGAATCAGTTTTTAAAAACGGTTCGGATTTTTCAACGATCCTTTTGCTCCCTGAATTTGTTGATGTTGAATTGGATGAGATTGTTGATTTTATCGAGCGTCTAAATGAAATTAAGGGTTTCTCTATTCCATTGGATTACTTATTAGAAAATGGAATAGAAACAAAGGATTATAAACAATATAAGAATATAAATATCTCGGTTTATCAAGAATATTCAAGTCTGTTTCGTTTGAGATGTGTGACGAATATGGAAGAGCCGACATACGGCTGGTTTAATATCAGAAAAGAAATTGCTGATGTAAATTATGAGTCAAATACAAAAACAAACAATAAAAATATCCGAGGGACATTGGATATCCAAGGTGATTCGGAAGAAGTGGGGTTATCTGAAATATATTCCATTCTCACTTCTAGGTGCAAGTGTGAAATTGATGAATTTAACGAAAAGAAAA
>QWCO01000182.1_pt1 | contig 32250 bp, 32 predicted proteins | sample 1972611 | NCBI WGS metagenome assembly QWCO01 (sample SAMN09866706, study PRJNA288562) | Human oral metagenome isolate term1_saliva, whole genome shotgun sequencing... | reverse complement strand
GCAGGTTTACCGCTTCGCTCCATTAAGGCTTGCAGCCTTAATAATTAGCAAATTTTTATGATTAAAAAACAATCATTTAAATAAAATTTAATTAAAAATAACTTGTAAAATATATACAAAAGAGCGATAATAATCACAGTTAAGGACGAGATGACGACTTAACCAAACGCCGAAAGGCTATCTATCAACCAAAGCCCATAGGGGATTTATTATGAACATCAACGAAGCATTAAATCTTTTAAACCTTTCTCAAAACGTAACAAAAGAAGAAATCAAAAAAGCCTATAAAAAAATGGCTATTAAATATCACCCAGACCGCAACCCAGCAGGGGAGGAGGTGATGAAAGCGATTAATGCAGCTTTTGAATTTCTTTCAGGTTTAGAGGGGGATTCTTTCACGCATACCGACGCAGAAAATGCTTATAATTTTGCCGAAGAACTAGCCGACATTATCGCCGAATTGAAAAAATTACAAGGTGTTATTATTGAAGTTTGCGGTAACTGGTTATGGCTATCAGGCGATACAAAAAATCATAAGGACGCATTTAAAAAATTAGGCTGTTTTTGGGCGGCTAAAAAATTGAAATGGTACTATCGACCAGCGGAACACAAAAGCAAAAAACATCGTAAAGCGTGGGATATGGAAGAAATCCGCAGTAAATACGGCTCCAACATTCAACATTCAAACGCTTATGTTTTAGCCGTAGCATAAAAAGAAAACGCCCTTTTAGGGCGTTTTTTGTAGGCTTTAAATGATAAAAAATAATTAAAAATAACTTGCAAAATATATATAAAAGAGCGATAATAATCACAGTTAAGGACGAGATGACGACTTAACCAAACGCCGAAAGGCAATTTTTCAACCAGCCCATAGGGGATATAAAAATGACTTCAAAAGAAATTAGAGAATATGCCGAAGCTGTGATTGTGGCATTTGAACGTAAAAAACCAGTTAAAGCTAAAATAATGAAAGTGGCAGAGTCAAAACGAGTTTTTGCCATCATTAGCGAGTATTTAGTGGCGAAGAAACGAGGCGTAGATTTAGAGGCTTATTTAGCTGAAACGAGAGAAGAGGGGGTAACAATTACCGCCTAAATAAAAGGGAAGCTCTTGAGCTTCCCTATTTTTTTCGGCGTGCGTCCTTTGGTTATCATCGAGACAACTAAAGGACGTGCGGCAAAGCCGCAGGGCTTAGACCTTTCTCCGTTTAGGCTTCACAGCATACTTTTGGTAGCTGGCTTCCATTCTATCTAAAACTGCCTCATTATGTTCTTTTTCAATCTTTTTTATTTCTTTTACAAATAAAAAATAAGTTATTAAAGCGTAAAATGCAGTTATCATTAACTGTATGAATACTTTATCAAAGGCGATTATCAGTAAAGCATAGATTAAAAAAGAGATAATTGAACCGATCAATTTTTCTGTTTCTTTCCGCCTGTAACTAATTCGGCATAAGTAAGTAACAAAAATTGTAGGAATTATGCTTGATATGATAACCATCATTTCTAACATAATTATTCCCCTTGTAGTCTTTTATCAATCGATTCAATGATGATTTTTTCGACTTTATCGGCATCTTTAGCAGATAATTCTTTACGTACTTTTGAGAATCCGTCAATCAATCCTTTTTGATATTGTACTTCTTTTGATTTGTCGGAATTGTTGCCAAAAGCGATAAATCCAGTTAAGCCGATATTCACTATTGCCAAAATCATTATCAAAAGCAGAAAAATAAAATGAGTTTGTTTATTGTTTGTTTGTGTTACTGCTGGTTTAGTTTCAAGAGATGATACCGCTTTTTTGATTTCTTCAATTTTTTTATCGACAAATTTATCAAAAGCAGCAATGATTGAGTTATTGATTTCGAGCGATTTATTTTGTAAATCGGCAAGAAATTCATCGTGAAATTCTTCAATAAGCGTTCCAAATGTAGCAGCAAGTTCTTTAAATTCATCAGCTTTCTGATCGATTATATTTCCTATTTCTCGTGGCGTTACTTTGAGAGCTTCGGCAATAATTTTTGTGTAATAATTCATCACTTTTTTTTGTGATAAAATGACAGCAAAAATTGGATCGTCAGGCTTAATTCGTATGCTTAATTCGGCATAGCTGGCTAAGATAGTTTCTTTTATCAAAATATCAAAAGCCTCATCATCAAGTCCTAACTTTGTTTTTATATCCTCTCGTTGCTCTTCGAGTTCATTTTCGATTTGTTCCTGTGTTGCAATTTCAGTGATTTCTTCGGTCATTTCTTGATCCTCTTTTATTGTTGGGGCTTACCCCACGCCAAAGCGTGCGGTCGGGCTATATTTTTAGGCTTCAGATTGCGACATTTTGCCTTGCTTCAGCTCTAAAAACTCAACCTCTTCAATGTAGCCAGGAATGCTAAAGCATTCTTGGCCACATATTGAGTTTTCGCCCTTTCGGGTAACTATCCCTAAGCCAATTAAAAAAGTGCGGTAAATACCGCACTTTTTAAGGGGGAACTATGCTTCTAATACTGCGGTATTTTCTGTGTTATCGTAGATTTGATCTAATTGAGCGTAAATATCGTTAAAAACACGTTTTAAGCGTTGTTTTGCCATTAGATTAAAATCGGTTGATTCTAACGCTTCTTTAAGCGTAAGGCGGTTTTTAGTCAGTTTCTCTAAGTCGGCAGTGAATGCGTCTGAATTTTTATTCTCAACAACAATAAAGCCTGCGGTTTTCTTCGCTACTGCTTTAAATACTTTTTCTGCGTCGGTGATTTTTCCCTGAAATTCATTTAACCAAATCACTAATTTAACATTATTTGAATCTTTAATAAGATCAAATAATGTTAATAATCCTTGTAATGTATCATTTTGAGATTGACCGCCTACAATAACGGTATGGATAAATACTTCTTTTTGAGCTTCTTCAAACATTTCAATTACACCATTATCTTTAATGTATTTTGTGAAAGGTAAGAATGTAGAAGCACCATTATCAATAATAAACGTTGAATTTTCATCTGTTAGCATAAGTTCAAAAATGCTATCAAATTTTGATTGTGAAATTGCGTCATTCTCAATAATATCAACAGGTAAAGCATTTAATTTTTTAATTCCAGCAAAAGATCTGTTTACTGGGTCGGTATCAGCTCCGCTAATTTCAATATTTTTATAATCTTTTAAGTATTGAGCAAAAATAGTTGTGATGTAGCTTTTACCCACGCCACCTTTACCTTGTAAAGTTAAGTTAATGGTATTTAATTTCATAATTAAGATTCCTGTTCTTTCGTAATTCTAGCAAGTGTATTTTCTAAATCTTCCAAAGTGCTTCCGCTATTATGTATAACTGATGATGATTTAGATTGTCTTGCTGTTAATCTTTCAAAAGCATTCATTGTATTTGCTTCTGAACCGTTATTTTTTACAATCGTGTTTATTTCTTTTGGTCTTGCTGGTTCGTTATTTACACTCCTATTTGTTATGACTGATTTAGAATTAAATTTCTTTCTAGCTCGATAAAGAACACTATCATTAAAATACTTTAACGAAATAATTTCTTTATCCTCTTTACTGAAAATCAATTCGTAAATATCTTTTCTTGAATAGCCGTAAGCCATACATTCATTGATGAGATGAATGTATCTTGCGACGATTGATGTAATAGCTCTGTCATTGGGTCTTTGAGCGAGATCATTTTTCAAATCGCTCAAATATGAATTTTGATCGTTTGGGGTCATTTTTCCTCCAAAAAATTTACGGTGGAAAGCATAATCGCTTTACATTTTCTTGTCAAGTTGGTTTTTGCGGTTTAAATGCGGTTTATTTGCAGTTGTATTGATGTTGTTTTGCGGTTTAAGTGCGGTTTATTTGAAGTTGTATTGATGTTGTTTTGCGGTTTAAGTGCAGTTTATTTGCGGTTGTTGTATGTTCGTCAGTTATTCAATAGGCACGACAACGATGTATACAAACTTCTGCGAAGTGTAGTATAATCGACGTGCGAAAGGGGGGAACCCTTTCAAACCCCAGCCAGCGGTAGCCGCTGGCAAAAGCTCCCTGTGAGCGGTAGTAAATCGGCGGCTTAAAAGCAGCAATTTCATTTATCTCTACGAGCTAAGATATAGATACTTTATGAAAAAAAATAAGGGCGTTGTGGTTTCGTTTCGCTTAACCGAAGAAGAATTTGCACCGTTTCAATCACTTTTAGAAAAGAGTGATAAAACAAAATCAGAATTTTTTCGTGATATTTTTTTATCTAAGGAAAAAAATATAAATATCACGTTTAACGAATTAAAACCTGTTGATTATTATAGCATATTGCGAGTGGTGAATAAATCAGGAAATAATTTGAATCAAATAGCAAGAAGTTTTAATTCTGCAAATAAATCAGGTACAATTTCAGAGCGTATTTATTTAAAAGGATTAAATCTTTTAATTAGTATCAATACGCATTTAAAGCGAGCATTAAATGATAGTTGAAATCGGCGGAGGAAATTCAGGGATTGCTGAATATCTTGAAAAAGGATTAAAGCAGGGGCGGATTTTTTCTCGTGATGAATTAGATCATCGTGTAGTATTAGACGGCGATCTAGAATTGACAAATAAAATAATCAATTCTATTGAAGATAACGGTCAGGAGCGTTATTTACATATTACGCTTTCTTTTCGTGAAGATGATATTAGCAATGATTTATTACAATCTGTTACGGCAGAATATAAATCATTGTTAATGTCAGCTTATAATGATGATGAATATAATTTTTACGCTGAAGCTCATTTACCTAAAATACAATCTATTGAAGATTCAAAAACAGGTAAAATGATAGAGCGTAAACCGCATATTCATATCGTTATTCCAGAGCGTAATTTATTAACTGGAAATAAATTACTCCCGACTGGTTATACCGATACTGTGAATGTAAAAAACATTCCCTACCTTGATTCTATTCAAGAATATATTAACTACAAATATAATCTTGAATCCCCTAAAGACTTTATGCGTGAGGGCGGTCATCATTCGGCGAACGTTTTATCACGGATTAAAGGCGATTTTTTCGGCGAAAAACAAAGTAAATTTAAGGCTCAACTGGTCGATGAAATTTCATCAGGGAAAATCAATACCCTTGAATCATTTCAACGTCGCCTTTCTGATTTTGGCGAAGTCAAAATCAGAAATAAAGGCAAGGCTAATCAGTATTTTGCCGTTAAATTAGCTGAAGATAAGAAATTCACGAATTTAAATCACCCTGTTTTTTCTGAAAAAGCTATCGTAACAAAAGCCTTGCCAAAGGCTGATATTGATACGATTCAAGTACGCCTTTCAGAATGGCAAAACAGAGTAAGTAAAGAAATTAAATTCGTTGATTTTGCTACCCCTGCTTTTCGTCAAAAATATGCCAAAGCAGATTTAGATGAAAAAGCCCAGTTACTTATTGAACGAGAACAAACGTATGAGCGAAAACACCGACAAGGCTCAAGCCTTGAGCGAGCGAGCAGACGGCAGAGAAATCATCAGTCCAACGCTTCAAACACTAATAGCCGACAATCCAAGTCTATTGCCCGAGCGTCAATCGGCTTGTCAAGTGTGCAGGGTGGCGTTGTGGTTCGTGGAGCAACTCAAAGAGGGACCCGAACTCAAAGTCTTTTGTCCGAAAATGAACTCAATCATTTACGAAACGGCGAACCCAGTATCAATTCCTCTTTGCGACGGAATGATTCAAGCCGAAGAAGAGGCAATGCAAGAGGAAGAATAGACGTTAAACCGCCTATTTCTTCACGCTCTTTCAATCAGATTACTTCAGGCGTGCCAAAACAAAGTTATCAAAAAAACATTTTTGATAAGTCTATCGAATCACGTTCTTACATCACGCCTTTTGAACATTATTTAGAAACCGTTGGAAATACCGTGAGAATCGTAAAATTTAGCGATTCTAACGCACTTTCTCATTTAGCTTATAAAACCCTTGATTCACAGGTTAAACAAGCTGAAATGGCTCAATATGCCGAAATTCGGCGTAATATAGAACCAACCGCTTTTTTGAATCAACTTGAAAAAATTTATGCCGTAGATCCTAAAAATCACAAGATTAGTTACGCTAAAGACGGCAGCCCACGTTTTAACGTGGGAAAACGTAATTTAAATGCGTCAGATTTCCTTACCAAGCATTTAAATCTGCAATGGCAAGAGGCTAAATCCGTGCTTGAATTTTGTTATGCCAATCAGCACAACAAAAACATCAACCAAGAGCGATTAGCCTTTGAAAAAATGAAAAGCAATATCAAAGCATTTGATAATGATTTACGGCGTTTTGAGAAAAATGCTCATACAACATTACACAATATGAATGTTGATAATCGAAATGCTTTTCGTGAGGAAAAAAAGCGAATTTACGCAAGGCATAATCTTACGCCCAAAATTCGTAATCAAGAATTAGCTATTGCCTCTTTTCGTTGTATGCAGCGGCAAGAGTTAATAGATGAATTTGCTCAAAATACGGCTTCTTTTGTCAAAGAAGCGAAACAGTATTTTCAGCAAAGCGGTTATTCAATTAGATCATTAGAGGAAATTGATATGGCAACCAAAGCAGGGCAGAAGCTCCAAGACTTACAACCTAATTCTATCGCTCCAGCAACAAAAGAGCTTGAACGAGAGGACGAGAAAAAAGGCTTGTTTAATCGTATTTTTGATCGAGTGCGTGAGCAAAATCCACTTAATCAAGAAAACGCTCAATCTCAACAAAATCACCACGCCAAAGATATTTATGCAACGCAATCAGGCGAGGAGATCGGCACCGATTATCGAGGCAATATTCAATTTAAAAATCTTGCTCTCCAAGAATCCTTAAAGAAAAACAATATCGGCGTTGCGAAACATACTGACGGCAAAATTGAGTATAAATCACTTACTGACGGCAAACTCATTTGTACCGATGACGGCGACAAAATGAAAATTCATCAAAAAGATATGTCGCCAGAAAACGTGAAATTTTTCCTTGAGGTGTCGATTGATCGTTACGGTAACGAGCTGCAAATCAACGGCAAGAAAGAATTTAAAGATATGGTTGTCGAAGCAGCGGCAGCAAATAATTTACCTGTTATTCTCAAGCCAGCCGAATTACAAGAGCAGTTAATAGCACGCCGTAAAGAGCTTGAAATGGAGCAAAAAATTGAGGTTGGTAATTCAATCGAGAAAGCTACACCTGAACAAGCCAAAAATGAACCTCATTCATCTATTGAGCCTGTTGCGAAATCTGCGGTGGCTGCGAATGATGAATTTAAACAACCTCAAGCAGCGGAAAATTTAAAAGATAATGAACGTGAAAAAGTTGCTGTTAAGCAAGAAATCACACGAGAGCAAGAGCAAGCTGCTCAAGAATTAGCAACGGCATATAATCGCCAAGAATACTATCAGGCGAGAGTGCCAGAGTACGAGAAACTACTGGAACAAGCAAGAATTGATGTTGAAAAACAATTAGCTGGAACGTTGGATCACAAAGATTTTGTAAAGCGGTACGAGCAAGAGCCAATTTTGAAAACGGCATACAATGAAGTGCTTGAAATCGAGGGCTTAAAAACTGAACGCTCTCTTGATACTTTGCAAAAAGATCCTCAATTTTCCCGCAATTATTATGAACAAATTGAATCCTCTATACTCAAAGATAGAGCATTCGCTCAGACGGTTAAAAGTGATGTTGAGGGATTGGCAAACAGTAAAATTAAAATCGCTGATATTGCAGGTAAACTCCAAGATCCAAAATACAAAGCGGCGTTTAAAAATGCTATCAATGATTTTAATCTTTCAACCACAAAATCAAAATTTGATTTTAATGCCGTTGTGCAAATTGCCGAGAAATCCTTAGTTAATCGTAAAGGTGTCAATATCGAGTTTGAGTTTAATAAATCTGTTTCAACTCAATCAGGGCGAAATACTTATACGGTTAAAATTGACGGTATTCCAGCTCAAGAGGCTATTAAGCAAAAACCTGAATTATCGAAAATGCTTGATAATGTTGCTTTACATAAGGATATGCAAGCAAAAGGCATATCTGCTGAATCATTAAAATCAGGTGTAATCCAGCCTAAACAGCTTGAAAATGAATTAAAAGTTACTAAACCTAAAAATATGACTGTTGATTTATCAGGTAAACCTATCGAAAAAGCTAAATCAACAGCTAAATCGTCCAATCTTGAATTATAAATAATGGAGGCATATATGAAAAAATATAAAGTTACACTTCGTTCATCAGTTCCTTTTACTCGATTCGGGGAATTAAGCAAGAGTATTGAGGTTGAAGCCGATGATATCGAGGAGGCTAAACGTCGAGGGCATACTTTAATTGCTCTAGAAAATGGCAAAAACCCACCTCTCTTTGGTGTATCTGTTACTGCCGAAGAAATTTAATCAAAAAAATTGCCCTGGCGATCCGCTAGGGCAATTTTTTACTTCTTCTAATCTTTCAAAATTGATTCAATGATATCTTGTACTTCAGATAAAATATAGTCAGGAACAGATTCAACTTTTTTTGCGTTTCTATTTCTAAAATCAATCATTCGATTTTGGTATGCAACAATCACACCTTGAGTTTTACAACCAGTTCCACTTAGTGTTACTGCAAAGCCGTTATCTCTAGCAAGAGCTGCATTTCCTTGTGTAATAGGGGCTATCATCATAAATCCTAGTTTGTGAAATTCGCTATTGCTTAATACTAAAGCAGGGCGTCTTTCTCCTTGTAGTTCATTTCCTACAACTGGATTTAAGCAAACAGTAATAATATCCCCTCTTTTAAATGTGGATTCTGTCATTAGATTTCATTTCCTGTTGGCGTGAGTGAATCCCACTCTTCAACGGTGGGTAATTGTTTAAGTAAAGTCATTGCAAGACGTTCATTTAAGCTTAATCGTCTTTTTTTATTTGGACTATTAGGAATAATCACTACTTTAATTGTATTGTTGTTAATTTTTTCTAATTCTAAAAAATCTCCCATATTTAAATTCATAGCATTAGTAAAATCTTTTGGTAAACGGATTGCTTTACTATTGCCCCATTGCTTCACTTGTAGTCTCATACTCATATTTCATATAGCTGACAAAACTCTTATCTTTTACTGCACCAAAAGATAAGCCAAAATTCAGCTTCTCCTCATAATGTTAAATTCCGTGAAAAAAAGGTATCATTTAATGATACATCTCTAGTATATAACCTTGTTTATTTTTATGTCAAATAAAAAAATTGCCCTGGCATATCCGCTAGGGCAATTTTTATTATTTCTTATCGAACTCAAATTCGACTTTCTTTTCAGCTTTATTGAGCTTCAAATTTCAAATTTTTTTGCATTTCTATTTCTAAAATCAATAATTCTAGTTTGGTATGCTACAATAAGACTTGAGTTTTACAACCTGTTCCACTTGATGGAACAGCAAATCCGTTATCTCTAGCAATAGTTGAATTTCCTTATGTAATAGGGGCTATCTATCCTAGTAATACTAGAAAGGTTAAATGATGAACAAATTTGCAATTAGCTTTATTCTACCTATCTACAATGTAGAGTTGTATTTAGCTGAGGCCATTGAAAGCATTTTAAAGCAAGAAATATCAAAGGAAATTATTTTAGTTGATGACGGTTCAACGGATTCAAGCCTTGTTATTTCGCTTGATTATGCCAATAAATATCCTTTTATTTATGTGATTCACTCGCAAAATAAAGGCGTAAGTGCAGCTCGAAATGCAGGATTAAAATTAGCAAGAGGGGAATATGTGATGTTTCTTGATCCTGATGATTTTTTACATCCTGATATTCAATTAAATAGTTTTTATCAATTTGCTGTAGAAAATAATATCAATGTTATCAAAGGTCAATATCAAAAACGAATAGGAGAGAACCTATATACTTGTTTACCTATTCATAAAGACTTAACTCATTCTGAAGCTGTATTATTACCATTAAATACTTTTTTTGAAAAATCATTACCTAATGACTGGTTTATGCCAAATGCCTGCTTTTTATTAAACAGAACTTATCTATATCAAGAAAATCTATGGTTTAATGAAAGCTTACAATTTGGCGAAGATACATTATTTAATGTCGATTTATTATCATCTCAAAATAAGATAGCTGAAGTGCCTTATATATTCTTTGTATATAGGATAAGAGAAAATAGTGCGATGACTAAACCAATAACTTTAGAAAGGCTAGATTCTCAGAAAAGAATGATTGAAATTTTAATGCAGCGTTTAACTAAAAATAATCCCTATATTGAACAACTTAAAAAAGTTATTGTACTAAATTGTGAGCATTTTATGCATAGCATAGAAAATAACCCTCAATTTTTTGATTTGATTACCGCAGAAATAAAATCTTTTTCTAAACTATCAAGCTAAATTTTTTAGTTAAATTGATGCTAACCATTCTATAAAATTGCCCTAGCAGAACATACCAGGGCAATTTTTTTATTTCTTATCGGTGAACTCAAATTCGACTTTCTTTTCAGCTTTATTGAGCTTCAATACCGCTTCAAATTCCTTACCAGCTTTAGATTTAAAGCCTTTTATTTTTGCCGTTTTGCCTTTTGTCAATAAAGCGACTAATTGCGAATCAGTTAAGTCTTTTCCGCCGATAGTTCGCCATAGCTTTAAACAGCCCTCATTTGAGCAAAATACGCCTTTTTCGTTTACCCTTACAGGGCTATTACAACAAGGGCAATTCGGGGCTGGTAAGCCGTTTAGAGCTGGTTTCGTGATTTTACAAGCAGGGTAGGCAGTACACGCAAAAAATTCACTATCTTTGAATTTTTTAAGCACTAATACACCTTGACCGCAAGAGCAAGGTTCACCTTTAACTTCTAATTTCACATTTTTTGCAGCCTCGATTTGTTCGCCGACAAATTTTTCAATTTCATCTAAAAATTCATCGACAGATAATTCGCCTTTTTCAATCGCTAATTGTTGCTCAAACCATAACGCCGTAGTATCTGGCACGGTAACAATGCGAGGTAAGGCTTCAATAAAATCAATGCCTTTCTGTGTTGGTATGAGCTTTTTCCCTTGATACTCGAAGAATCCCTTATCGTGCAGATTTTTGATAATGGCTGATCGGGTTGCTGGCGTACCAATGCCGCCGTTCTCTCCCTCTCGTCCTTTATCTTTTTCGATAAGCAATTTTTTTATGCGTGGATCTTCAATATATCGGGCGACACGCTGCAAATCTTTTAGGAGCGTTGCTTCAGTATAGATTGGCTGCGGCTTCGTTTTCTCTTTCTTGATTTCCACGCTTTCGCACATTCCGCTTGCGTCTGCTTGAAGCGAGGCGATTAAGTCAAATTTTGCGTTATCGTTTTCATCTTCAGCGTCATCAGGCACCAATTTAGACCAACCGTGATCGGTAATTTTGGTTGCACTTGTCTTAAATTGATAATCGCCACATTGAATAGTTATGCTGGCTAAATCAAATTGTTTTTCGGGCAAAAATTGCACGAGATATTGCTCAACGATTGCACGGTAAACTTTCTGCTCTTTATCGGATAATGCCGATATATTCGAAAATTTATCGGACGGAACAGGGATTATTCCAGTATGAGCAGTTACTTTTTTGTCATTAAATGCTCGACTTTTCCGAGAACGATCAGCAGAATTGAATGGTAATTCAGGGAATAATCCTGAAAGAAAATCAAGCGTTTTTGGAGCTGCCTCAAATTGATCTGTGCTTAAATAGCGACAATCCGAACGGTTGTAAGTTATGGCTTGATGTTTTTCACGCAAAGATTGCGTGATTGCTAATGTTTCATCAGCGGAGAAACCGTATTTATCATTGATTTTAGCTTGTAAATCAAGCAAAGCAAAAGGTAAAGGAGCTGGCGTAGTTTTTGCCTCAATGCCACATTGAATTATGTTTACAGTATGCTTTTCACAGTCTTTTTGTATGTTTTTGGCAACGTTTTCATCAATAATACGCTTTTCTTTGCTTTCTTCATCATTCGGATCTGTGCTGATGTTATCGGTTATCACTAATCTTGCATTTAAGGTTTTGTCCTGAAAGCTAAAATTGCCTGATAGATTGTAATAAAAGCTCTCTTTATGGTTTTTATTCGCTAAATAACGGCGAACAATCAGCCCTAATACTGGTGTTTGTACTCGACCGACCGAATAAACACTATCTAAGCCTTTTTCTTGTGCAGAAATCGTATAGGCTCTTGATAGGTTCATTCCGAAAATATAGTCGGCGTGCGAACGTGCGAGAGCCTTATAATACATTCCGTCAAATTCTGAATCAGGCTTCAAATTTTTCATTGCTTTTATAGCGGCTTCAACGTTCAAATCATTCAGTAAAAGGCGTTCTACCGTACCTTTAAAGCCTGTGTATTCAAGAATTTCACGAATGAGAAGCTGCCCCTCATCGTCAGGATCTCCAGCATTGACAACGGTATCAGCTTTTTTTAGTAAAGATTCGATAATTCTAAATTGTTTTTCTGTGTTGGCTTTTGGCTTGAGTTCCATAGGACGTAATTTGAGCGGTAAATCTTTTGCATTCCAATTTTTATAGGCTGGATTTATCTCATTCGGCTCTTTAAGCTCTAAAACGTGTCCTATTGCCCACGTTACATTATAGCCGCCTTTGCATTCAATATAGCCGTCTTTTCGTCCAACAATGCCGATTGCTTCGGCGATCACCGCTCCTAATTGCGGTTTTTCTGCGATAACTAATTTCATATCTATTGCCCTTTTTCTGTTGATGTAAACTCGATTGAGGCTCTTTTTTGAGATTTAGGTAATTTTAAATAAATTAGAAATAGAAGTGCAGCAATGATAATTAAAAGTAAACTTTGCATAATAATTTTTCCTATATAGATTTAAGTCCAGCCAAAAGCTGGACTTACTAAGTTAGAATGGAGTGTCAGAATCCCAAGATTCTTCATTATTTGATGAGTCTTTAGCTTCATTTACAGGTAAATTAGGGAGTTTTCCCTCAATTTTCTCTAGTAAAATGAGTTTTTCTACGCGAACAAAATAACCGTAATGCTTAACGTCCTTATCGTCCGTGTAATTATTATTTTTGAGTTGTCCTACGATTTCCAACTTATGCCCTTTACGGACATAGTTTTCAATCGTTTTAGCATTGCTTCCATAAGCCTTAATTGTGTGCCAGTCCACAATATCTTTCCACTCTTCGCTATCTTTCTCTTTATAGCTTATTGTGGTTGCAAGGCTTAGTGTTGCAATTAACCCACCGTCAGGAAATTGGCGAATATCGGGATCACTTCCCACGTGACCAAGTAAAACTACATGATTTAATGAATAAGCCATTTATTTCTCCTTTACCATTTATACATATAACCAGCAGCACCGATAAAATTATGCTGAGAGTCATAAGAGGTTGCTAATTTAATAATGTGCTTACCATTATCGCTTGATTTTGAAGCTCCAATAGCGATAGCGGATTGCCCATTTTTGGTTGCAGTACCAACCCCAACACCAGTTTCACTAGGATTAGTTACCTGAGGAATAATTGCGATTGCAGAAGCTGCTGCTATCCCGGCATCGCTACGTTTTCTGTTTTCGTGAATTTTTCTATCTAAACGATCAACTCTTTGATTAGTTGCAATACTTGATTGTTCTAATTGCTCAATTCGAGTACGATTGGTATTGATGCTTTTTGTATTGGCATCAGCTTTAGCAACAGCAGTATCAGCAATCGTTTTAACTGTGTGTAGTTGGCTTCCATTTACCGCATCTAAGCTATTAGCTGAAACATTGCCATTCTTTACATTTGCAATTTTTGTACCTTTGCCATTATTACTATGCAATGTTACGAGATCCCCATCTGTATTGTATTGCACAGTTTTTTTGTCGAGGTCATTTATACGAGTGTGAGCATTGTCTGCTGTTGCTTTAGCAATTTGAGCTAAATTTGCAGCCCCATCAGCGGTTGATTTAGCTGTATCTGCAGTGGTTTTTACGTTATTTTCGATTTGTAAGTTATTAAGGGCTTTAATTACTGCATTTAATTGCGAACCATTGATTACATCAGTTGATTCCGCACTTACACGTCCAGCAGCTACATTCGTAATAGTACGTTCGCCATCGGCTGAACCTACACTTACTGTACCGACAGGCGTATTACCTGCAAATGTGTATTCTTGGTTTTGGATTGTTATTTTATCCGTACCAAACGCTTGGGCTACAGTGCTGTTTGCACCTAGTACGACAGAATTTGCTACATCAGCATTGATGTTCGTGCCTAGTACAAACGTATTCGCTGCCGATACCGTATTATTCGCTCCAATCGCTACGCTATTTGCTGCTGTTACTACCGCATTATGACCAATAGCCACTACATTTTGGTGTTGGGCAGTTGCATTAGTACCAATCGCAATCGAATCATTACCCGAAGCAAAGGCATTCGTACTAATAGCGGTCGAATTTTTGCCTAAATTTGCAAGGGTGGTTTCATTAAGCTGTTTAATAATTTCAGCAAGCTCTGCTTCTTTGGCAGCTTTATCTTGCTCAAGTTGAGTTTTTTCCACTTGTTTTTTTGCAAGCTCTTGTTCTTTTTGCGTTTTAAGTTCATCGGCTGCTTGTTCGTCATGGGTTAAGGCTAAGTTTGAAATTTGTTGATTGATAGCATCAATTTCAGCTTGTTTTGCTTTTACTGCTTGTTCTTTAGTAGCAATATCATCATCTAAACTTTGAGCGACATTGATAACGCCTTTGATGATTCCATTGTTTGCATCATACATTTTGAGTCTTTTAGCGTCCTCTGTGAGTTCAGTAGCGGTTTGCTTTGCAAAAGTATTCCATAATTTTTTTACTGAATCTTTAATTTGAAAATTGATATTTTCATAGTAATTAGTACTATCATCTTTCATCTCACGAATTTGATTGTATTTTGTTATTAAATCCACTTGAGCTTGTGCATCATTAGGGTTAGCCATTGCGGTATCATAAGTTGTTGTATAGTCACGGATAAGCGATACAAAATTTTCTACTTTAGCTAATTGGGTTTTAAAACTATTTGAATCAAATAACCATTTATTTTCATCAGCATTGAAATCTATTTTGTTATAGAAATTATCGTAGAATAATGAAATATATTCTTTTAAATAACTAATATCCTCACTGGTTACAGAACCACGAGAAAGTTCATTTCTGAATTTATCTTTTAAAAAATAGGCTAGATTGCGTTGATGGATAAATGCGGTTGAAGCTATTTTTCCTTGCTGTACAGGGGGAAGTTCAAATAAAGAGATACCTTTATCTATATTATTATAAGCTGAATTTGTCCAGCCTGAATTGTAATATATTGCCATGTAACTTTTGGCTATATTTTGGACTTCATTATAATTTTCAGAATTTATAATGTTCTTCAAGTTATAAAATGAATACATTGCCCCACTATTACCACTGTAGGCTTTTTTATAAGATTCTTTGGATAAATTAGAAACATTATCAAGTTTTATATCTAAACTATTAACTTTATTTGCTCTTGTTAAATATTCAGTCATTCCTTTTGTTACTATATTACCTACCTCATTAGGACCAGATATATCAAATAAAAATCCTAAATAGTTTGCATTTGATGCATATGACGTATCTAATTTACGTTTATTTACATCATAAAACCCTTGACGGTTAATATAGCCATTGATTACCGTTTCATAATCCGCTACATCTTTTACGGTCATTTCAGGGAAATCTGTTTCAATCATACCTTTTAATTGGGTAGCGACTTTATTTACACCGCTTGTACCGTTGGAGTTATCAGTTAATTTCGTCCAATCCAATTTACCTAATTGTGCGGTAAAGTCCGTCCATAAGGTTTTATCGCCTGTGCCTGTTGCAGATTGTGTAGTGGCATTTTGGCGTGCTTGTTCAAGAGCAGCTTGAAGTTGCTCTAATTCAGATTGTTTTGGGGTTAATTGACCATTCAAGTCATCTAATTGCTGTGATTTTTGATTCGATGAATCAATTTTTTGTGTTAAATCATTGATAGCTTTAGCAAGATCAGATTGAGTCTGTTGGTTTACTTTAATGTTAGTATTTGTCGTATTGATTTCATTTTCTTTAGTCGCTTTATCAGCAAGTAAGGAATTATGTTCGCTTAACTTTGTTGTAAATTCTGAACGAGAAAGATTGTTGCCTGTTGCTACAGAATCATTACCTTGTGCCGTTCCTTTCGTTGCCGTAACAGTATTGTTATAACCATCAGCAACACCTTTTTCCCCTGTTACTAAATTACCATTTCCTTGTGTTGATTCAGAAGATATTGCAGGGGAAATAGCACTTAATGATAATAAAGTTACTATCAACTTCATTGCTACACTTGTGTTATTTGATTTTTTCATTTGTCATTCCCTTAAATAATTAGTTTGAGTTCACTTGAATTTCTACACGACGATTTGGGCTTAAACAATCTTTAGATTTTTTATCATTCCCTATACAATTTTTAATAGGATTGTTTTCTCCGTACCCGTTAATATTAAATTTAGCAATAACACCTAATTCTTTAAGTTTTCCAGCAACGGTTGCTGCACGATTTTCAGAAAGTTTAAAGTTGTATTGTTCAGAGCCAAATCTATCTGTATAACCATCAATCGTAATTTCTGCATTTTTAATAACGGCTAATTTTCTAGCGATTCGTTTTATTTCTTCTAAACCTTGAGGTTTTAAATCTGATTTATCAAATTCAAAAAGAAAATTACTTTTCAATGTAAAGATTGGTTTTTGATTACAATTTTTAGGTAGCCAATAAAATTGTTGTGCAGAATTATTTTTGTCAAAAATAACTTTAAATTGGCAAATTTTATGTGTGCCGTTTTCTCTAAAATTAAAAACATAATCCCATTCTTTCACGTTAAAAAATCCTTCATTGAAATGAGGTTGATCTAGTAAGTGTAAGATTTGTTTTTTATTCATTCCTTGTTCGATTAAAGAAATGTTATCCCAGTTAGCCCATACACCGATTTGATTACCGTCTTGGCTGAATGATGATTCAGATACATTCGGGAAAATCGGGTTATTCGTTGTACCTTTATCTGAAATTTCAGATAAATTCCCACAAGCACTTAATGCCCCTGTTGCAAGGGAAAGTGCGGTCAATTTAAAAAATAAATGTTTCATTAGTTCCTCATTTATTGATTGTCGGAAAGTTTATTTATTCCCTTTCCGACTGGTTAAGTAGCTATATAGTTACAATTCTATTCCCAACAATCTTTTTTAATTGGAACGTCTTTGTACTCAATATCATAACTTTCTGTACGATAGTTCCATTTTCGAGAGGCTTCTACTCGTTCAAAGCCTCGCTCCCAATCTTCCTGTGAGTACCATTTGTTAGCGTCGCAAACAAATTTAGGTCTTTGAATCTGTTTGTACTCTGTAAACTCGTGGTCGTATAGTGCTTTACAAAAATCAGGAATATAAGCCTGTGTGCGAACTAAACGACGTGAAAAGCTGCCGCCGTCTTCACTAGAACGACGCCCCCAATTTCTGCGTGTTTCTGTTCTGCTATTAAGTGTGCCAGCGTCGCACGCATATTCTTGATGTTGTACTGCTGTTGTTAATGCCGACATTTTTGCGTTTTCATTTGCAGCAGGGCATAAATCTAAAAATCTGCGTCGTGCTTCCAACGTTTTTCTATACCAATGTTTACCGCTAACGTGAATACTGAAATACTTACGCAATGGAGCTTGACACTCTTTAATACCTTTACCTTGAGCAGAAGAAAGGCATAGAATCACTTCGCACGCCGTTCTTGTATCGCCAGTTAATTCTTCAATTTGAGGCGAACCTTTTTCAGCAAACGCTGAAAAAGGTAATGTAGTCGCTAATGTACCCAATAGGGCTAATTTTTTAATATTCATAGTGTTTCCTCTATTTATCGTTAAAGAGTAAAGGGATTTGTGGAATATGTTTAAGCGAGTAGTCCTTGCGTTGTTGGAATACAGGCTCGTCAAAATAAATGATTTTGTCCGCAATGAATGGTTTTACCTTTTCCATAATGACAATTTCTTTTAAGGCGACCGACGTATTTTTGTAGTTAATTGTGCCTAAATCGACAATTTCTTGCGGTAACATCAACGCACGGCGTTCTTTTTTCGGCGTTACATTACGAGTACGTTTACCGCTTGAATAGGAGTAACTTGTTTCATTTGTTTTAACGGTTTTGTACCCTAATGTTTCACTAATTTCTCTTGTTGTTTCATCTACGTCTTTCGGTGGGTAAACAAGACGGATTGTGCAGTTTTTGCGTAAATTGTCAGCTCTCTCTTTGCCATAGAGTTTAGGGCTGCATAATTGAGTATGATCTTGCACTATAATTAAATAGCGTACGTTATAGCCAGCCGTAAAGCCGATAGCGTCAGCAAGGATATTTACCGCCCCTAGAGCTGGAAATTCATCAAGTACCAAAAGCACTTGATATTTTAAGCTCGAATCGTGTTCCGGAAGTGTTCTTGTATTCATCATTATTAATTGTGAAAAGAATAGATTAATAAGGCGTGAATACGTTACTAAACCATCGGGACTTAAACCAACGTAAATAGACATACGTTCACGACGTAGATTTTCAAAGTCAAAATCATTGTCGCTTAATGCCGCTGCACAAGTTGGGTTAGTGTACACTTTCATTTCTGAATTGAATGTCATTAAAACAGATGAACGCCCTTTATCGTGCATTTCTAAGAACTCGTTAAATGCCGCTCTTGTTGCTTCTGACAATGGATTTTCTTCGTCCTCGTGTTCTTTTAATGCTCGTTCAATAAAGCTACTGTAACCGCCTTTATCCGTACCTAATTTCATCATTAAAGGAATAGTTGGTTTAATCACTTTGATATTGTTATTCCATTTATTCTCTTCGAGTTGATTTTGTTCTGTATCGAGTAAATAGCAGATTAAGCCTTTTGCAAGGTTGCCAGCTAATCCTTTCCAAATGTCGCCCTCATTCGGTGGGAATAAAATATCAACAATTTTTTGCACGTCGCCGTCTCGATATTTCATATCACGGCGGATATAGTGCAAAGGATTATAGTGGTGTGATTTGATTTCACCGTTTTTACGCATTTCTTCGGATTCGGCGAATCCGTCTGGCGAGAATAAAAACACGTTTTGACCGCATTTCTCACGGAAGCCAGCGGTAAATAAAAAATTCTCGAATTTAATATCTACGCAAACTACGCTATCAGCATAATTGAGTAGGTTAGGGATTACGATACCGACCCCTTTACCGCTTCGAGTTGGTGCTGCTAAATATAAAAATTGTTGCCCTGCAAAGTGCAAAAATTTGTCTTTATATTTACCAATCAAAATAGACGGATATTTAAATCCTTTACGTTGTTTTGGTGTAGGAAGTAAGCCAGCTTTGCGAATATCAAAATCTTTAGCAAAAGAAGCTGAACCGTAAATTTCCTCTTTTTGTTTTAAGCCGAAAAATACGGCAATAAACAGAATTAAAGGAATTAACGTGATTACAAGCCCTATCCCTGCGGCTCCTAAAATATAGCCTTTAGTTGCTTTAGGTGTGCTTTCATTGATTGATTTAATCAAGTCAAAAATCGTTGTGATTTTTACTTCATAATTTGTTAAATTCAGCCAGCTTAACGCCATTTCTCCAGCAGTTAAGCTGCCATAAATTCCAGCTCCAAGCGTAGTGATTAAACAAATCACTACTAACACAATGATTTTCTTTTTATCGAGTGCTTGATTCATTATGCCCCCTTATTCATACATTGCTTCGAGTTTCTTTTCAGGCTCGAATAAGATTTCAGTCATATAGGTATGCTTGAAGTAACAAATCACGTCTAAAGCACTACTCAATGTTTTTTGAATATATTGCTCACCTAACACTTTGCCGATTTCAGATTGCATTACAAGCCCTGTTAAACGAGGAATTGTTGCTCTACAATCATTAGCGTGCGTAGAGGTAATACTGCCATTGTGTCCTGTGTTTAATGCCTCAAAATAATTCCAAGTTTCATCGCCCCGTAATTCTGTTAAGAAAATATGATCAGGCTTCATACGCATTGCTGACTTAATAAGTTCTTTTGGGCTAATCCCTCCTGATTTTTGATATTCAGTATCAAAAAATAGGTGTAGATGATTCCAATGATACGGTAGGCTTAATTCGTGAACGTCTTCGATTGTAATAATGCGATGATCGAACGGTACTAAGTCTGCATAGGCTTTTGCAAACGTGGTTTTACCTGAGCCTGTGCCGCCTACGGCAATCGTATTCATATTGTGAGCTGCGGCAATTCTAAAAAATTCAGCATAACTGCCCTCTTTTTGGCATTTTTTCATTTGCTGCATATAAAGAGGAATCGTGCCTTTTTGATAGGCTTCGGCAATCTGAATTTTGCTAAAACGCCCTGAATTTTGGTAATCATCAACAGTAAAACGAGTTTTTGAGGGTTTACGCAAAGTGATCGGAATTGTGCTTGATTCGGTGGCTGGGTGGGTCAAAATCTGCCCACGTTCGCCGTCAGGAAGTACAACCGAAATAATCGGGTTTTGATCCCCAAAAGGAAGTTTTAAGCCGCTGAATACGCTCAAGGCGTTAGCTAAAGCCTTGAGGTTGTGATAATTGCATTCAGGAGCTTCTACATATTCCCAGCCATTTTTACCCTCAAAGAAAATACGGTTTCCTTGATTTACAGCGACTTCGGTAATATCTTCACGATCTAAGATCGATTGAATGCCTGTTTTTTTGAGCATTGCTCTTGCAACGGCTGAATTATCAATATGCCCAGCTTCTAATAATTCTTCATTTTCAAGATTCATAGTGCCAAACTTCCCTATTTCACTTTGTAAATATCAGAAAAATCAATATCACGAGCAACTAGAATGTTGATTTGTTGCCCCTGATTTGCATACCCAGTAGGTTGAATGCTAATGCTATTTTCAAGAGCGATTTCAGCCATTCTGCCTGTATTGGCTTCGCTGCTATCGTAAACAATCGTACCGTTTGAGCGGCGAGCAGCGGCTTGAGAGCCTGATTTTAGAGCGTCTTGAATAAACGAGAGTAAAATTGCACCGCCGAAACGTTTACCCCATTTTTCATCAACCCATACGTTTACACCACTAGCCCCTAAGCTATCAGTGCCTAAACTATCAATGCGAACACGCACGCCATAAGGCGTATCAATATCAGACCAATTTACAAAAGCCATTGCCTGTCCTGTGATAATTGCTTTTTTCTGTTCACCAAATACTTTACTGCCTCTTTCGACTAGGAGTGTCGAACCGTCGGCGGAATAAATGTCTTTGGTTACTTGACAGATTAGAATGCTAGGCTGATCGGTAACTAAGCGAGTTTGTAAAACACAAGGAATTTGCGTGCCGTGAATTAACAATAAATTACGGTTACGCACGAGCCTTGCCGCCCCTTTGCTGTAAACATCGCCCTTTAATTTACTATCAATACCTTCAGGATCACTTTCTCCGCTTTGAGTATTGCCTTCACGATTACCGTCAAGCTGAACTAAGACAGAACCTCTTAATCGGCGTTGTTGAGGTGTATCAATAGGCTCTTGATAAGATTCTTGTGATCCTGTAACGACTGGGGCATTATTTACACGAGCAGCAATTTCAGCTTGTTCTTGTTCCGCTTGAGCTTGTTCCTGTTGTTCTTTGAGTTTACGCTGGCGTTCTGCTTCCTCTGCCTCACGGCGTAAACGCTCTTCTTCGGCTTGTTGGCGTTTAATAGCTTCCATTTGTGCTGCAAGAGAATTACTGCTATCGGCTGGATTGAGTAAGGCTTCATCTTTTTTTACTTCAATTCCCTCTAATGCTGGATCACTATTATCAGGACTTAAAATGTAATAACCAGCCAATCCGAAGACAACCAAACCAGCCAAAGAAGCAAGAACAAGGTTAAGGATTTTATTTCCTTTTTTGCGTTGTATACCTGTTTCAACGATATTACGATTCGCACTATCATCAATATCCGCAATTTTGCCTAATTCTTCGTTACTCATCGATCACCTCTCTTGTTTTTCCGTTGGTTGTACCGTTTAACGTTTTCAGGGCTTTTAATTTGTCTGTTTTAACGCCGACAACCAAATCGCCTAAACGTACTCGATATTCGCTATTGATTTCGTGAACAACGATATAATCATTTTCGATGTGCGAATTAACTAACCCCTCTTTACCATCTGGCAATTTTTTGAAAATAACAGGGAGATCGCCGCCAGTAGGGAACTTAAAGCAAGTAAATGTGCCGTTATCCCACGCTTCAATCGGGAAGATTTTTTTATCTTTTTCTTCGCCTTGAACAAAATAGCGATAGTTATAAGTGCCACCTTGACAAGGTTTCGCCCAAGGGCTAATCGGTTCTTTTTTCAAGTCAGGATAAGAAAATCGAATTCCCCAAAATGCCGAATTTCGATTTTTAACACTTACCAAGTTAAATTGGTAAGTACGTTTATTTGTTACAATTACGAGATTTGTATCAGGTTCATCAGCTTTCGGTTTAATCCAAATGTTGTTGCCTTTTACATTGACCGTCCACGCTTCAGCATCTCCAAAGCCTAGACCACCCTCAATTTCACTAATAAATTCGCTCGAATGAAATTGAATCAACGTAGCCGCGCCTGCGGCCACGTTGACACGAGTTACATTATCAGGGTTATAAACTTCATTTCTGATTCGGTTATCGTAACGAGAGCTTTTAGGAATGGCTTCAGCGTGAACAAATTGGCTTGCCATAGAAAGGGCAAGTACGGTAAAAAGAAATTTTTTCATCATTGCCCCCTATTTTTGTTCATCTTTGTTGATTAAGTTTTCAGGATCTGCACGATAGCTTAAAGCCTGAAAGCCCAAAGGGTTAATAAGGCGTTGTTGCTCTAACTTAATATCGTGCTTATAGTCAAACGGAATTGAAGCTACCCAATAAGTAACTGGAATGACTGAATCAGGTTCGCCGCTTGCTGTAAGTACTTGTTTAGAAAAACGCACTTGACCTACACCGTTAATAAATGAAACAGAAAGTACACGTACTTTAATTTTCTTGTTTTGTTGTAATAAATTTACTGGAGATACTTTACTTGTGATGTACGCCTTATATTCGTTAAATACTTGAGGAGTTGTCATCAGCTCTACTGCGTCATACGAGTTTTGCACTAGCTGCCAATCATAAGATTCTCGTGCAATAATGAACTTCGAGAGCCAATACTTGTCTAACTCCTCGCCGTATGTGGTTTTGGAACTATCAGAAATAGGTTTAACAATATCGGTAAAGCCTGTATTGTTATCGACACGGATTACATACGGCTCCGATGTTTTTAATGGCGTAAGACCTGCAACGGCTACTACGCCTGCAAGACCAATCAATGCCCCTACGCCACCGACACCAAAACCAACTTTTGAAAGTGTTTTGTAAAAACCAACACGATCTTTCTCAAACTCTTGTTTACGTTTAAAGTGTTCTTTGGCTTGTTCATTTACGATTTTTCTTTCGGCTGGCGTTGGCTCTTCAGCCAACGCTTGCACGTTCTCATTTAATAATTTTGGTCTAGAACGGTTAAAATTTTTCATTATTTGACCTCATTTACGGCTTTGTTGTGATTGTTTTGTTAGCGTTCTCTTCGTAGTAGTGAGAGCTGTTGATTTGATACCACTTTCCTTTAGGCTCATTCGGTTGCGGCGGTGAGCTACAAGCCGAAAGTAACAATGATGTGGTTATAATTAAAAATAGAGTTTTCATATCAATACCTCGTTATTTTGCTGAAGAGGCTTTACCAGAGCCTCTATTTTTCCAAGCATTCCAAGCTGTTTTTGCTCCACTAGCAGCACCATTAACTAAACCTTTTCTACCCCCTTTCTTGCCGAATAAAGCCTGTTTTGCTAGATTCGCCATTTTTCCGAAAGAGTGGGAGCTAATAGTGAATGCACTAATACCCACGCCTCCAGTTAATGATGAAACAAGAGTAGGAATTTGATTTATTGCAAGTACAATAATTGCAACTGTTACCAATGATTCAAAAGATGAGGTAATTACAGATGTAGATAAATTGCTTGGGTTAAATGTGCCTTGAATATAATCACTAGCTAATTTTGCTGCGACTGAATAAAGAACATTCAAGAATATGTAGTTAAAACATAAACCTACAAAGGAAAAGAACATATTTCTTGTTGCTGGAAATACTGAAAATGCAATAAAAATTATGCCAACAGAGAGCAACAGAACGACCATTATTTTTGCAATCAATAGATTTACCGCTATAATTACAGAAAATAAGAATTGAGCTATGTATAAAAATAGAAGAGCAACTAATAAATCAACATTAGCACCAGTCCATTTAGACCAGAATCCTTGATCGTTCCATTGCATTTTGATTTCATCAATACCAGTTTGAAATGCGTTATAAACATTATCAACGGAGGAAATAGATCCTGTGGCATTAGTAGATAATTTGGCTGCTATTTCATCGCCAGCATTTAAAACAAAACTGATTACATTTGAATAGTGTTCGCCTGTTGTTGCAAAAGCACCAACAATCGCAAATAAAATAATTTTATTTGTGAACTCCTCCCAAAGTGCGTCTTTTTTAGAGTACATACGGTAAACAACGTAAAGCATATACAGTAAAAATACTGCCATAATTACAGGTTTTGCTTGACCTGCAATATTACTGGCATATTTATCAACATTTTCTACAAAAATTTTTGCAACTTTTGTATAAATGTTGGCAATAAATGATGAGTCGGCCATAAATAATTACCTATATTACCTATAATTTATTGTTGTAATGAATTACGTTTTTTATAAATTTCTCTTTCTTGTTGTAATTTTCTTGAAAAATCTAATTTTGCCCTATCACGTTCAAGATTCTCTTGAGCTTTAATTGCGTCTTCCATTTGTTTTAAAGCCTGTTGCTCTTGTGTAAAATTGAGCTGCTCAAGAGCTAATTTATTCGCCACATCAGCTTTTTTAGCTGGTGTGTCGGCTGCGTTAGCTAGTTTTTTGATTTGCTCTAAGTTTTTAATACGCTTCAATGTGTTGTCATAAACTGTTTTTGTACGTTCTGCATATTTCATCAAAGCGTCATAAGATTTTTGCGTTTGATCATTATCGCTAGATAATCCATATTTACGGCGTAAACTATCAATGTTAAATGTATTAGAATTTCCAATGAGTACATCTTTCGCTTCTTTTGGTAAGGTGCGAAGAAAATCATCATTACTAATTAAATCGCCTAAATTCCAATTTCCCTCAAAACGATTTTTAGTATCGTTGGCAAATTGTCTTGCTTGATCGATTTGCTGGTTGATTGCATCTAATTGTGATTTAAGTTGTTCAAGTGTTTTCAGATTTTCTGAAATGGTAGTTGCTATTCCTGCTGCGTCTACGGTTGGAATACCGCTTGCTAAAGCAATATTAGGAGTGGTAAACGCAAGGGATAATGCAATTAAAGTAGGTTTAAATAGCTTTTTCATAATATTGTCCTCGTGTTAAGCGGCTTTAGCGGCAGCTTGTAATTGTTTTAGCTCTTTCATTCGAGCAAGGAATGGCTCAATCCAGTCATCAGGATTGTCGCCGTGTATAGCTCTGATTTTTTCGCATTCAATTTGCCCCTCTGTCGAACCTGACAAAATAGGCATAAATTTCATACAATGCCCTAAATCAAAGTGTAATTCGGTTGTTGAATCGCCCTGCTTAACTAGCATTTTGCGGCTCTCTTTATCAAAGCCTTTTAATATCGCAAAATCTTTAGGCGTTAAGCCGATTCGTTTATAGCCTATATCTTCATCGTCATACGTCGCCATTGGATTTGGTAACATAATCTTTGTTGCTGTCTGCTCGACGATTGCTGCAAAAATTTGACATTGAATAGCGTCTGCCGGAGATTGTGATACTAACCCTAGAAATTCACCTGTAAGACGACCAGTTTTAAGGGTTTGTTTAATCATATTTTGCGTAGTTGGATAATTGCACGGCATATAAAACTCTTCGATAATCGAGAGCATTAACCGACCTTGATTCGCTTTTTTCATTACATTTTTGTAATACAACAAAATCGCTAAAAGCGGTTCGGTGGCTGGGTGGTCTTTTGTTTCTAAAATAACCGTTGTATCAAAGCCGATTCGGTCAAATTCCAACGGATTAAATTTATTTACTGGGGAATCAACAACCCACGCATATTCGCCTTGATGATAATGACACCATTTTCTTAAACGAATATGTAAGTTGGAGCCTTGCGGTATGGATTGCAAAATTAAGCTAAAACGGCGTTGTTCTTTTGGTAACAACATCACAGCGTCTACGGCTTCCTTGATGATTAAACGCTCCTCATCTGACACTAATCCGTTGTGATCGACTGCACAAGAACTAACAAAACTATATAAGAATTGTAATAAACCTTTGCTGGCGTGATCTTCCAGTTGGAACGGATTTAATCCTGTATCAATACCGCTCTCTAACGTGAAATAAGACGCTCCATAAGCACGCATATAGATTTCAGTTGAGCGTTTATAATCCACGACGAAAATTTGCGGATTAAAACGAGTTACAAATGCAACGAATGCCGCTTCCCACGTCGTTTTACCTGTACCTGTTGCACCAAGCACCATGAAATGCCCTGCAATTTTTTCACCTGTTGCATTGATATGTAACGGCGTGTAATGCGTATTAAAATAGTAAAGCCCTTGCGTAGGTGTTTTGATTGGCATTAATGCTGAACCGTCGCCAATAGGATTACCTGATTTCTTGCCGCCGAAGTAGTTGTGTAGTGAAAATCCATTAACAAGGTTTGTGCTACATCTTGTACTGTTTAGAGGTCGAATAGTGGTTGCTGGCATTACGCTTAAAAAAGCATACATTGATTCAAGTGTCGCTCTCGTCCATCTTGCTCCTTTCCCTCTATCGGTAAAGGCTGAAATCACTTTTGCCCCATTGTTTACAGCGGCTTTCGGTGTGTCTCCGAAAATTAGCATTGAGGCTTGATAATCGCCAAAGGCGATTTCGCCTGTACTTAAAAATGCTCGTGCAGTGTTAAGCTCTTCAAGTTCACGCTCTGCACTATCGCCAGCACTTGATAACTTATTTGCTTGAATTTCAATAGCACGAATAGATTTTTGTGCGGTTGTAAAAATAAAGGATTGCGACAAGATAAATTCATACGGCAATTCCAGTAGAAAATCCCACATTCCGATACTGGTTTCTGCTGGATAACCTTTTAAAAAGTATCCTGTACCAAATTTTGATTTTGTGCTTTCTCGATTACGAATCTCGAAAAAGTCGTAGTTAAAAAGCCAGTCGCTATTGCAAATCGAATCAACAATTTCAGCGTCATTAAGCGTGATTGTGCTGCGGTTTCCATTAAGTAAATAGGATAAGAACTCGTTATTTTCACAAATACTTACAGAATCACTAATATCAACGACGGATAATTTTCCACCCTCATAACGGCGTAAAATGGTATCAGCAAGAGCAATAATCGAATCGCATTGTGCTAATCCCTCGTGAATATCGTCGTATTTCAGAACAAAGGTGATGTAATAGCTGGTTTTAAAGAAGTTGTGTGTTGATGAATCAAAGGCGGTAAGGTATTGTTGAGTAAATTCTTGAATGAATTTTGATTCAAATTGATATTCTTCTTTAAATTCATCACGTTTTTTAATGATATGCGTCCAAATCGCTAATTTTCCGCCGAACTCTTTACCTAAGTTTAGGAAAAAGTCATCTAAGCCAGAAAAGTAGCTAAATAATTCGTCGTCGGACACAGATTTAAATGCAGTACCTGATAATTCAATCGTGAAAAGTAATTTATCGCCCTCAAGAGAAATTACATAATCGTTCACATTATTACGATATTTGGGCAATAAATCTTCGATTGGTTTACCATTTTTTAAACTGTCTGCGTGCATTGTAGACCTCTCTTTTTTTGCTATCGCTTGTGAGTAAAATTACAGGGTTTCCTTGAGCTTGTTTGATTAGTATTGCTTTTAAACGCCACTTAATGAACGCTAAAGCGTTCGGATCATCTTCACAGATAATTTTCAGAAAGAATAAATATAAAGCCCCTATCGTCGGTAAAATCAGGCTATAAAATCCCCAGTTGAGGAAGCTCCCTAAAAAGCCTGATACAACCATAAAACAAAGGACGAATAAGGCAGCAACCATTGGAACACCGAATACCATTGCTGGACGGTTCATTCCGTTAAATGAGGGGTAGCTTTCGTTTAAATCACTCATAATTTTCCTTATTCAAAATAAGCCCTGAAAAACAGGGCTTTTTCTTAATTTCTATGTTTTGTACAAAATACAGAAAAGGGAGATTAGCTACCCCAAATGTTCCACGCCCATTCGCCTAGAACGATTGCGGCACCAGCAATAGCGGCATATACAACAGCCATAAATACTTCACCCCAACTTTTACGACCTACATAAGCCATAATAATATTGACAATGATGTAACCAACCGCCGCAATGCCTAAAAACTTGTAAGCCCAGTTTTTAATGTTGGTTGCTTCGGTATTTGCAGCGTTTAAGCCACCGCCTGCGGCGAAAGCGTCCACACTAACAAACATTGCAAGACAAGCGATTAACGCAAAAACTACATAAGTAGCCGTTTTATTTTGTGTTAAAGTCATTTCTTTAATTCCACATTTTTATTGTTTGAAATCCCCAAACATATCCCACGCCTTTATTTGTTTCGGCGCTTGAATTTGTTGGGGGGCTAGTGCTGAAGCGGATTGCGTTTCCGCAATCTGTTCATCAGTTGATGAAGTGTTAGGCACTTCACTCAATGGCTTTATGGCTGGGACTTTGTAATTCTTAGCCACAGTTGCATTGATTCTGTCTACATAAGACGTTCCGCTCTTTTCCTTCAAAAAACCTCGTATTTCATTGCCAGAGTAATAGCAGGAGGAAGCCAGTCTTAGTAATTCTTGTTCGTTTTTTGTTGGGTTGTTATTTTTTACATCGGCATAGCACGCTTTAAAAATTCCAGCTCCAGCTTCAATATTTTTACAAGCATTGAACATATTTTCTTTTGTTATGCCGTAGGTTTTGAAATTTGAGCTGTTCACTTGCATTAAACCAACTGAATAGCTTTTGTGAGTGATAGGCGATGATTCTAATGCCGTGATGATATTTTTAGCTTCTTCTTCCGTTGTCGGTTGAGCAAACTCTAAACGGTCTTTTTGAGGCGTAGATTTGTCATATACAACAGCGATTGCATAAGGATTTCGGCTGCTTTCAACCCCTATTAACGTATGCAATGTTTCAGGAGCCACATCAGCAGCACATTGAGCAAAAAGGGAGAGTAAAACTTGTGTTGTTATGGTTGCCATTTATAAAAATCTCATTTAATATCAAATAGTTATTGATTTTTATCGCAGTATTGTATACAATACTCAAGGCTCTTTTTTTATGAATAAAAAAAGAGGTTTACTCTGTTAAATTATTGTTTGGTGTATGTTTTACCATTTTTTGTAAGAGTTAATTCAGATTTATTGAATGTCCCTACAATGGTATTATCTGTTACGTTATATAAGGTATTATCTTTTTTATAACTAACGACCTTATAAGATGTGAGAGATTCTCTGCCACTCATCATTGACTTAGCAACAACCATTGTATTTAAAATATAACGCTCTCCATCTTTATCAATAGTTACATTTTTCTCTGCTGGATTTACATAAATTCCAGTTATATCAGATTCATTACAACCAACTAATCCAAGACCTAATAGAGCAGGAACTAAAATTTTCGCAAGTTTCATTTTTTTTCTCCTTTGGAAGGTAGTGGATTTTGTTTAGCCCATTCAGCTATAAAGTCGTCTACCACTGTTGGATTTAAGTTTTTATCAAGTACGAAATTTATTATTTCACTTACTTTGAAAATTTTTCCAGTTTGAATACTAATTTCAAGAGCTAACGATTCTGCAATCGCTTTTCTTCCTTTAGATATTCTCAAGCTTGTTGAGCCTGTTGATGACATTTTACTTTCTCCCATTTAGTTAGTAAAGTGTAGATTTTGGATTTTATATGGGCATAAATGTAAGATAAATAAGCCTTACAACATATATATTTTAATGATTTAAAGAAAGAAGTAAAAAGTTTTTTGGTAGATTTTAGATCTTACTTGATCTTTACATTATTCAAGCGGTAGAATGTACGAGAATTTTGTTTAGGGAGGAGCTTACCCCACGCTTTGCGTGCGGTTGGGCTATATTTTTAGGCTTCAGACTGCGGCATTTTGCCTTGCTTCAGCTCTAAAAACTCAACCTCTTCAATGTAACCAGGAACGCTAAAGCATTCTTGGCCACATATCGAGTTTTCACCCTTTCGGGTAACTATCCCTAAGCCGATAAATGAGAAGAATACAGATAAAGAAAAAGCTCCGTTGGAGCGGAGCTTATTCAAAGTTTGTGTTTTAACGCTTTCCACGACCAAGTTTGAGTGTTAAACACGATTGTATTTAGGGCTGATTATACCAACCTAAATATCTGATTGCAAGGTATGCCAACCTAAAATATCAAAAAATCGTGCTTAACATTGCTAAACTGAAAAAGTTTAAGTAATGATGAGTAACCAACCTAAAAAACGTAACAAAAAACTCCGCACTTTTGGCTTTACATCTACGTTAAAAGCCAAAATCTACGACAAAGCTAACAAGAAAAAACACCGTAACAAAACGCCTGTATTTATGCAGAATTATCAGCGTAAAGATTATGCCTATACAACGTGGTTTTTCTTGCAACGCTGCGAAACCCACGATTTCAATAAAAATCCCTATCTTAACGCCTTACGTTTAGCAAAATATGAGCGTGAAAAAATTCGCCGTGATCGCCGTGAGGTTTTAACCGTGCTAGTGCCTACGCTGATTTCTTACTGCGATTTTTCGCCGAAAAGCTCTTATTTGTTTGAGGTGCGTGCGAACGTCGAACATATTGCTAAAATGTGTAATCAAACCTATGAATCGTGGGATAACAAGGCAGGGAAAAGCCGAGTGCGTTATGATACTGTGCGAGGGGCTTTAGAAATGCTTGAAGCCGCCGAATTGATTACGGTACTTCGTGAATACGATAAGCAAGGCAGAAAGCATAAAGCTATGCGTATTTGGCTCAACGTGGAATTTTTCTTAATGTTTGGTATAACCGAAAAACAATTAAGAAAATTGATTGTTGATTTTCACAAATATCAATTTGTAAATAATCGTTCAAGCCAAGTGTCTAATAGCTATCAAAAGCATTTAGACAAATTAGAGTATAAAGGCGTTGCTGATATTAAATCACACCACTCTTTACGCAATCTTTTAATTAAACGCCGTAAAGACTTCTTAGGCGAGCATATTATTACGTTTATTTCTCAACGTAAGCCAAGCAATTATTTAACGTTGGATATTGAAACTGATGTATTTAAACCTAGCTTCCGCTCTTTTGCTGATTGTAATACTCCTGAAGAAGTTTACAAATTGCAAAAACGGCTCTTTGATAAAGAGCGAATACGAGAGCGTGCAAGGCTTAAAGCTGCAAATGATAGAGCCTATCGAAAAGCTCAAATGCAAGCCTATTTAAACGAATTTAGCTACGCTTAAAAAATCTCCATTCTTGATTATTTAGTCATTCTTAAATGGTTTCATTTAGGAATAATTAGACTCGCCTATATACCGTTAAAATGTCTTATTGATGCTATCTCAATGCCTTTCTAGGCAATTATTTCAGCCCAATTTTATCAAATTTGGCTAAAATAATTTTATTCACAATTTCTGTGCATAAAGCTGTGAGTTGCTTATTTATAAATTTTAGTTAAATTCGCCCTTTATTTCGGCACTTAACGTTACTTCGTAAATATCTTTTTATAAATAAAAAGAAAGGAACAGAAAAATCTTCGATTTTTCCAAAATTAGCACCACGCAAAGCGTGGCAAATTCGAGGACTATTTTATTCATCTTTGTTAATTCGGTAGTTCCGCTCGGTTGCATTCTACGGCTTCCGCTCTTCTTTTTGTCAAGGGTATATGAACGGCTTCGCCGCCCTTGACAAAAACCGCTCCAACCGTTCCATTTAACCAAGCAGAAGCCCCCTCTATGCCGCAAGTGCGGCGTACTCTACTTTTTATGCCTCTTATATGCTTTCTATGTGTTTTTTATCCGCTTTTATTCTTTAATCATTCCTTTCATCTGTCGCCTTTTACATCGAGCGGTAGCACGCTCCGCAAGGTTTCGGCAGGAGGGGAGGTAAGGCAGGCTATCCGCTGGTTACTTCCGCACGCCCGAAAATATCAGCCAGCCACGAATCACGCCCAGCAGGTTTACCGCTTCGCTCCATTAAGGCTTGCAGCCTTAATAAT
>QWCO01000286.1_pt1 | contig 32430 bp, 20 predicted proteins | sample 1972611 | NCBI WGS metagenome assembly QWCO01 (sample SAMN09866706, study PRJNA288562) | Human oral metagenome isolate term1_saliva, whole genome shotgun sequencing... | reverse complement strand
AGGAGTAACCCTCGTTTCTCGGTTGCGGATGCAAAAGTACTACGAGTTTTTGGAATAGCAAAGCCTATACACTACTTTTTTTGAAAAAAGTTTCAAATCTGGGATTTTTGGGGAGAAAACGATGGGAATCTCTGAAGAAAAACAAGGAATTATTGAGAAAAGAACGAGGAGGTATGGTGGGAGTGATCGGGCGGAGCGGAGGGATTGATATCCTCTATTATATAGGAGTGATGGGTGGCAGTTCTTGATGAGTAGATAGATTTTATCAAGAATGTTCTTACTTTTCCTCGTTGGAGAAGGGCGTAAATTGGGAAAGTCGCAGGAGATAGAGAGAAGTTGAAGGGGCTTGGGCGTCATTACAATAAGGATGTCGGCCGACACAATAAGGCTGTGAGCGGACAGGCTTATGGGAGCGGCGGACACAATAAGGAAAATGACGAAGAGATGAAGAGGCTTTTTAGGGAAAATAGTGCAGGAAAAGAGGATTTACGTTAAAGATTGCAGTTTTTTCTGGTGGTTTTGCAAACTTTTGGGCGAGTGTGGATGGTGAGAAAGTATGGATTTTCAGGAAGAAAGAGGAAGTTTTGATTTTTCCAGACGGCACTCAGCAGCAAGATTCTGTCAAGTTTTGAGAACATTTGATAGAGAGCGGCAAAGAAGAGAAGGCCAACGAGGCGGACTTATTGAAAAGATGAGAAGAAGACAAGGGGACAAGAAAGAATACAGAAGAAGAATAAAACGCAGTAACGAAAAGAAGGCATAGAAGAATGGAACTGAGCTGGCAAAGAAAAAAGGTGGAAAGAGAGACCTTGCCCACTTTCCACCTTTCTTATTATATATATGAGTTAGAGACCGAGATTATTTCCGAAGTTTGCCAAGTAGCCCACTTCCTAGTTTTTGCGTTTTCCGCTCTTGGGCATAACCGTAGCCATAACCATAACCATATTGACCATAACCGTAACCATATCCGTAGCCATACCCCTTCTTACGCGATTTAGCGTCTGAATCGTTAAGTATAAGGCAGAGATTGCGCATCTTCTTATCTTGATACATTTTTTCAAGCTCGGGAAGGAAAGCCTTCTCTTGCATCCCCACACGCATCACATAGAGAGTAAGATCAGCCACACGATCAACGATGCTCGCATCTGCAACACCAAAGATTGGAGTAGTATCAAAAATTATGAAGTCATATTGCTCACGCGCTACAGCCACCAACTCTTCCAGACGATCACTCATCAGCAATTCAGCAGGATTGGGCGGTAAGATACCAGCCGGCAGGAAGTCAACGCCCTTCGTAAGACTATCCTTCACCACGATATCCTCCAACCGCGTTTGATTATCAACATCGACAAGCCAAGAAGTGAGTCCCGCCGTACGACCGAAGTCGCTCGACAGCGTACGCTTACGAATATCCGCGTCAATCAAGAGAACACGTTTGTTTGCCATAGCAAAGACAACAGAGAGGTTGCGCGAGATAAAACTCTTACCATGGTGTGGCGTCGTAGACGTAAGAACCATCACCTTTGCCGTACGGCGCACGAAGCTCAGACTGAAGCGCAACATACGGAAAGCCTCAACGATAGGATCGTTTGCCGCACAATGAGTGATAAGTGCATCCTCCGAAGGCGACTCCCAACGAGGTAATTCTCCCACAATTGGTGCCGTAACAATACCTTCAACATCCTGACGACCAGAAATAGTGACATCGAAAAGTTCGCGTAGCCAAAGAACCACTGCAGGTATTATCAAACCTATCAGGAAGGCGATGAACATGATTACCACCTTGCGTGGTGAGACAGGAGACGAAGGACCCAGCGGATTTTCTACCATGCGTACATTAGCTTCATTAATGGCCAACTGAAGAGCCACCTCCTCGCGCTTGTTCAGCAAGTAAGTATACAGAGTTTCTTTGAGATTTTGCTGCCGCTGAATATCGAGTGCTTTTCTAGCAGCCTGAGGAGCGTTGTTTACTTGCCCCATCAGCGAGTTTTCATTACTCCGCGCTGCATTAGCCTGCATCTCCACAGAGCGCACATAACTGCGAACAGAAGAAAGAATGCTTGTGCGCTGCGATGCCAACTGCTTATCGAGATCGCGCACTAAAGGCGATTGTTCACTAGAGTTAGCTGCATTTTTATTGCGCTCATTCATCAACTGATTGTAGGCATCAATCTGGCCATTGAAGGTTGCTTTCTCCAAATTGATGGCAGGGATAATCTGGTGTTCATTGGAATTGTTCTGAAGAAATTCTTGCAGATAGCGCGCCACAGAAAGTTGTGTTTCGAGCTGCAAAGCCTGCTGACGAGCATCAGCACTCTGTGCTGTCATAGCACCTGCCGCTTCTTGGAAATCTATCACACTATTCTGCTGCTTGAAGGACGCCAAGCGATTTTCCACGTTTGTCAGTTCCTGCCCAATAAGCATCACACGCTTATCAATAAAGTTGGCCGTACTTGAAGCCACTCTATTTTTATTGTCAACAACATCCTGTTTATACAACTCATAGACCGCGTTGAGCAAGTCCTCAGCCCGTGCAGTATTTATATCTTGCGCTGAAAGCACCACGAGAGATGTTTCCTTGTCGTAGGCACTTGCAGAAATCTTATCCTTATATATTTTTGCTGCCATCTGAACAGGCATCTGAGATATCTCGATGGCCTTATTTTCAGGAAAGCGCGAGAAAAGCGTAGTCTTATTGATTTGCAGATTTCCTATAGGCGTTTTCACCACAGTACCAGGGCGCACACTAAGATGCTCCTTAAACATTTTCTTTTTCCCCGTTGTTCCATCGAAACGAACGAAGTTGGAAAGTTTCACAGTACCATCGCCCTGAATCTTCGCCTCGAAATTTATAAGATCTTCGGTTTTTCTCTGGAAAGCAATCTCAAAGGGACGATCCGTATAAAGCGCCACAGAATGAAGTCCCGCACTCGTCGTGTAATCCACGTCAAGTCCCAGACTATCTACTACGCGCGTCATGAGTCGTTCAGAGGTAAGAATAAACATCTCATTCTTGAGATTGTCTCCGACACTGATACCATTGAGTTGCATCAATGTATTGAGTCCGCTATTACGTGAGCCGCGCGACATTCCCCCACTGTTGCTATCGTCGTTATCTTCGAAAAGAATGACAGCTTGACGCTGGTAGACACGAGGTTTACGAGCCTGATAGATATAGCCTAACACGAGGCAGAGCGCCACAGAGAGAATAAACCATTTAAGATTAGCGAGGAACAGTGCCCAGCACATTTTGAACAAAGGAATAAGCTGAATATCCTCTTCCTTATTCTTATTTTGAACGCTTCCAGACATTATTTATAGTTTTCTTTAGAGAAAATTGCATTTACACATTTGAGCCACAAAATTAAATAAAGGTTTCCAACTGCACAAAAATATCACTTGTATTTTCCCTTTTTCCCAACAAATGATAGGGTATAAAACACAGAAACGCCACAAAAAGACAGAACACACATCTAACGCCAGAACTTCACAAAACTCTCCGGAATACATTTTCCTTTATTGAAAGAGCAACTTAATCTTGTCATATTATAAATTATTTAGTATGTTTGCCCCATAAAATACATATTTTATGACCTCTATTTTGATTATTTACACTGGTGGTACTATCGGAATGATAGAAAACCCCGTGACGGGCGCATTAGAAAACTTCGGATTTGACCGCTTCCAAAAGATGGTGCCAGAAGTGAACCGCATGGACTACTGCGTGAAGGCTTTTTCCTTCGACCCTCCTATCGACTCCAGCGACATGGACCCGAAGAATTGGATTGAGATAGCGAAAATAATCGACAAACACTACAACGACTTCGACGGCTTTGTTGTGCTTCACGGCACAGACACGATGGCCTACACCGCCTCAGCTCTGAGCTTCTTGCTGGAGGACTTGTCCAAGCCCGTTATTATCACCGGCTCGCAGTTGCCTATCGGACAGTTGCGCACCGACGGCAAAGAAAATCTCCTGACAAGCATAGAGATTGCCGCCGCCAAGAACCCCGACGGCACGCCTATAGTTCCCGAGGTCTGCATCTATTTCGACAGCCGACTGATGCGCGGCAATCGCACCACAAAGATAAATGCAGAAGGATTTAATGCCTTCCGCTCCTTCAACTATCCTTCACTGGCTCATGCGGGCATCAACATCAAATACGAACCGCACCTGATCTTGCAGCGCGACTTCTCCCGCCCACTCAAGCCCCACTACTTGATGGACGACCACGTCATGATTCTGACGATTTTCCCAGGCATACGTAAAGAATTCGTAGAGCATTTTCTCAGCGTTCCCAACCTTCGCGGCGTAGTGTTGAAAACCTTTGGTGCGGGCAACGCCCCACAAAAGCCGTGGCTCATTGATTGCCTAAAAAAATTAGACGATCAAGGCGTTGTGCTGGCCAATATCACGCAATGTTCCGAGGGGCGTGTGGAGATGCACCGTTATGAAACAGGTCTACAACTCCTGCAAGTTGGCGTGATAAATGGCTACGACTCCACGCCCGAATCAATGCTAACAAAACTCATGTTCCTCTTGGGGCACAACTACGACCGCAACACCATCCACAAGCTTATGAACACGAGCCTTTGCGGGGAAATCTCCATCTAATTCTTAGAGATGAAAAATCACACACAACAGCAACATTCTCACACGAAAAGGGTGCACCATCACACATGGGACGCCCTCTTCGCTTTATCCTTTCTTTTCGCCCATCTCCTACTCACAGGCTGCGCTGGTAAGCAAGCCGAGACCATCCAAGGAGCGAAAGACGGCGGCATCCAGTATGCCCAGCTCCTCAAGATAGAACACGCAGACAGTTTCACCGTTTGCGACGTCATGGACGCATGGAACAAAGGGCGAACACTCCATCGCTACATCCTCATCCCACGCTCCGCTCAGATGCCCACTCAATGTCCCAAAGGCACGGTTGTACGCACGCCGCTGGAACGCTCCGTAGCGTTCACGAGTGTCCACGGCAGTTTGCTTTGCGACCTTGGCGCCATGAAGCAGCTCTGCGGTGTGTGCGACTACGACTATATCATGCGCTCCGAACTGCGCCAGGCAGTGACCGACGGAAAGCTCGCAAACATGGGAATGTCCACCCAACCCGATTTGGAAAAGATGATAGCGAGCCATGCTGACGCGCTGCTCGTTTCCCCCTTTCAGAACGCCAGCTACGGCGGTATCGAAAAACTCAACATCCCTCTGATAGAATGCGCTGACTATATGGAAGCCACGCCGCTGGGGCGGGCGGAATGGATGCGCTTTTTCGGATTGCTCTTTGGACAGGAAGCCACGGCCGACAGTCTTTTCAAAATCGTGGAAAAGAACTACACCGAACTGACCACAACGGTTCAAAAAACCACCACACGCCCCACGCTGCTCATCGACCAAAAGCAAGGTGGCGCGTGGTATGTTCCTGGCGGCAAGAGCTATTTAGGTAGTCTCTACAAGGATGCAGGCGCCAACTATTGCTTCGCCGACAATGACGAGAGCGGTTCTGTGTCTCTCTCGTTCGAAACCGTCTTCCAGAAAGCACATGCTGCCGACCTCTGGCTCATCAAGAGCGGCGGTCCAACGGACCTGACCTACAAACAGTTGCAACAAGACTTCGCCCCCTATGCTCAGTTCAAGGCGTTCCGCGAACGCCACATTTGGTACTGCAACTCTATGAAAGTGCCCTATTTCGAGGAAGCTCCTTTCCGCCCCGACTTCCTGCTGAAAGACCTCATCAAGATTTTCCATCCGGAAATACTGCCCAACTATCAAACGCGGTATTTCTTCCCGATGAAATAACCCTCTTTTCCCTCACCACTTATGCCCGACCAACCGACGCACGCCACCGACAGTACGTCTCCACAAAGAGATTCCCACGCCCGCAGGATGCACACTCTCTGGAATGCCGCAAGCGTAGGTCTACTCCTTTTGCTCACCACGGCCAATCTCTTTTGGGGTAGCATTGACCTACCAGCAGGCGAAGTGTGGCAGGCTCTGACGGGCAACGACACTACGAGCGCCACGGCTTTCATCGTCCTGCAATCGCGCTTACCGGCTTTGCTCACCGCTGCTATGGCAGGTGCTGCTCTGGCTGTGGCTGGTCTACTGCTACAAACCATTTTTGCCAATCCGCTGGCCGACCCGAGCATTCTGGGCGTCAATAGTGGCGCAGGATTGGGCGTTGCCATCGCTATGCTTTTACTGGGCGGCACATTCACGGCTGGCGAACTCACACTGAGTGGCTTCCTGCTCACCGTGGTGGCTGCTTTCATAGGGGCCGCCGTGGTCATCGTGTTGTTGCTCATCTTTAGTAGGCGAATGCCTGGAACACTCACGCTGCTCATTGCGGGCGTGATGATTAGTTTTATCACCTCTTCGCTCATTTCGCTCCTCAGTTTCTACGCCACAGCGCAAGGCGTGCAGAGTTTCATGATTTGGGGACTGGGAAACTTCAGTGGGGTCACACTGGAGCGACTCCCTCTCTTCGCCACCGTTATCCTGCTGACGCTCGCCGCCACCATCTTCATGGCCAAACCTCTAAATGCCCTCCTGTTGGGCGACAACTACGCGCAAAATCTGGGGACAAACGTAGTGGGCAGTCGCACCATCGTGTTGCTGCTCACGGGCCTTCTGACGGCTGTTGTCACTGCTCTATGCGGTCCCATCTCATTCATCGGACTGGCCGTACCTCATGCCGCGCGCCTCACATTGCGCACCAGCGATCACCATCGTCTTTTGCCCGCCACCATGATTTGGGGTGCCAACGTGGCGTTGCTTTGCAACGTCGTGAGTTTGCTACCTGGCGACCGCGGCACGCTACCCCTCAACACGCTCACGCCGCTGCTCGGCGTCCCGATGGTGTTCTATCTGTTGATGAGAAGGAGGTAATGAAGAAATGTGCTAATGTGCTAATGTGCTAATGGGGCGCGAGCAAGATCGCTAATGTGCTAATGTGCTAATGAGTGAATGTGCCAATGTACTAATGGGGCGCGAGCAAGCTTGCTAATGGGCTAATGTGCTAATGAGTGAATGTGCCAATGTGCTAATGGGGCGCGAGCAAGCTCGCTAATGTGCTAATGTGCTAATGAGAGAATGTGCTAATGAGCAGATACTACTTACGCTCACACAAATCGAAGAGAATTAATTGTTTTTTACAAGATGTTTTTCAATACCTTAGTTTTGTAAACAAAATTCTTACTTTACAAGACTGAGACTCGCAAGAAAACCAGTCTTTCGATAATATCCTCACAACACCCCTCCTTTTGAAATACAGACAGAATACTGCAATCCGTCGATACAATAAGGCTATCGGCCAGCTTCCTTATTGCGTCAGCTGATAGCCTTATCGCGTCTAACAGCGCAATAAGGAGAAACACGAAAAGAACAGAACCAGCCAGGAGCATCTCGCTCCACTTTTTCAAGAACATCCTTATTCCATCGACCACAATAGTGAAAATTGAACATTTTTGTGGTTTTATTTTTTCACTCCTTCCTCATTTTTCCACTCAAAAAGATTTCGCCGCTCGCTATTTACATAAGTAATATTGTCAATAATAAAGGTAGTAAATAACCACACAAACAAATCCCAAAAACAGACTAAAAGTAGCCTTCAATCCACCAAAAACAACAAGGAAAAGAAGACAACAAAAAAGAAGACAAAAGAAGGCCGATGATGCCCACAACAAGGAGTGGCGACAGACAGAAAAGGGAGAAAAAGAGTAGGAACTAAATTTGTATATACAATAATAAATAAGTAAATTTGCAACCTAATAGCTCCATCAGGACACAGAACTCCCCCAAGGAGCGAAGTTCTATAAATGTGAGCACTAAATAAATTACGCCGTGATAGAACCTTTTTTCCAGACACATGAGTACCTCGTCAGTCATTTGAAGACAGTAGTTCGTCGCACATTGATGGACAACATCGACTGGAGTTACCGCATGATAGCCATCCGTGGGCCGCGAGGTGTTGGACGAACGAGCTTCTTACTCGAGTTTGCCAAGGAATTTTTCGATCCTCAACTGCACCAAGCCCTCTATATCAGTGCCAATAATTTCTACTTCCAAGGACGTGGCCTGCAAGAGCTCGTCCACGAATTTGTGGACCGTGGAGGGCAAGTGCTGATTATAGACCAAGCTTTCAAACTCCCCAACTGGAAAGACCAGCTGGTAGAGATATACCACGCTTACCCTTATCTGCGCGTTGTTTTCTCCACAACGAGCGTACATGGCGAAGGAGCAAATGCCAATCACGAGTTGGATCGCATCACACGCAGTTATGTGCTCCACGGCTTCTCTTTCCGCGAATACATCAACCAGCAGACAGGTCTCGAATTGGGAACTTACACCCTACCGCAGATTTTGGAGAACCACGAGCACATCCTCAAGGCCATCCTCCCCAAAGTACGCCCACAAGAACATTTTCAGGACTATCTGCATCACGGTTACTACCCCTTCTACCTCGAAAACCGCAATTTCACCGAGGCCCTACTGAAAGCGATGAACAACATGATTGAAGTGGACGTTCTCTTCCGCAAACAAGTGGAGCTGAGCTATCTATCGAAGATCAAGAAGTTGCTCTATCTCCTGGCAGCCAACGGGGAGAACAACGCCCCCAACGTGTCGAAGCTGGCAGAGGAAATCCAAACAAGCCGTGCCACAGTGATGAACTATATCGAGTATCTCGAAGAGGCGCGCCTCATCAACACAATTTACCGCGAGGGCAATGAATATCCCAAAAAGCCTGCAGCCATCTATCTCCACGACTCCAATCTGGTGTATGGTATGCAAGCGCCAGGTATTACGACGCAGAACGTGATGGAGACATTCTTTGTGAACGTGATGTGGCGGCACCACAAAATCAACAGTACACGCCGCGACGGCGTTTTCCTTATTGATGGTGTCACCAACGTATGTGTATGCGACCGTTCACGCCGCGTGAAGAATGCCCCCAACACATATCTTGCCCGCTATCAGACAGAAGTGGGCCGCGACAACGAAATCCCCATTTGGTTGTTCGGCTTCCTCTATTAGTCTGTCCCCATACAGCGAGCCGAGCACAAAAGGCTCGGCTCGCTAACTCATACATGGCAGTGAGTCTGCCAAACAAACGACAATTCACAATTTACATTTTTTCTATAACTTATGGCAAAAGAAAAAAAATTTATCACTTGTGACGGTAACCAAGCCGCAGCACATGTAGCCTACATGTTCTCCGAGGTTGCTGCCATCTATCCCATCACGCCATCAAGCCCGATGGCCGAACACGTTGATGAATGGGCCGCACAAGACCGCAAGAACCTTTTCGGCGACACCGTTTCCGTTCAGGAAATGCAGTCCGAAGGAGGTGCAGCAGGTGCCGTACACGGTTCACTCCAAGCTGGTGCACTGACCACTACATTTACAGCTTCTCAGGGTTTGCTCCTGATGATCCCGAATATGTACAAAATTGCCGGCGAATTGCTGCCGTGCGTTTTCCACGTATCCGCTCGTACGTTGGCCACTCACTCCCTCTGTATCTTCGGTGACCATAGTGACGTCATGGCTTGCCGCCAGACAGGTTTCGCTATGCTCTGCGAAGGCAGTGTGCAGGAGGTGATGGACTTGAGCGCCGTTGCCCACTTGGCAACCATCGAAGCTCGCGTACCTTTCATCAACTTCTTCGACGGTTTCCGCACCTCTCACGAATATCAGAAGATCGAGGAGATAGATCAAGAAGAACTCCGTCCGCTCGTGGATCAGAAGGCTCTCTCTGAATTCCGCGCTCGCGCACTCAGCCCTGAACACCCTGTGGCACGCGGTATGGCAGAGAACCCCGAAACCTTCTTTGCACATCGCGAAGCTTCCAATAAGTACTACGCTGCCATCCCAGGCATCGTTGAGAAATACATGAAGGAAGTGAGCCGCATCACAGGTCGTGAATACAAACTCTTCAGCTACTACGGTGCAGAAGATGCTACGGATGTTATCATCTGTATGGGTTCAGTGACCGAAGCAGCTCGCGAGGCCATCGACCACCTCATGGCACAAGGCCGCAAGGTGGGTCTCATCAGCGTACACCTCTATCGTCCGTTCAGCAAGAAGCACCTCCTTGCAGCAGTCCCCAAGACTTGCAAGCGCATCGCTGTGCTCGACCGCACGAAGGAGCCTGGGGCAGAAGGCGAACCGCTCTATCTGGATGTGAAGGAAGCCTTCTACGATCAGGAGAATCGCCCATTGATCGTTGGCGGCCGTTATGGTCTCGGTTCTTGCGACACCACCCCGACAATGATTATCAGCGTTTACGACAACCTCGCTCTGCCTGAGCCTAAGAACCACTTTAGTGTGGGTATCGTGGACGACGTAACGTTCGAGTCACTGCCCTTGGAGAAAGAACAAGCACTCGGCGGCGAAGGCATCTTCGAAGCCAAATTCTATGGTCTGGGTGCAGATGGTACGGTAGGTGCCAACAAGAACTCAGTCAAGATCATTGGTGACAACACCAACAAGTACTGTCAGGCCTACTTCAGCTACGACTCTAAGAAATCGGGCGGTTTCACCTGCTCTCACCTGCGCTTCGGCGACACGCCCATCCGCAGCACCTATCAGATCAAGACACCTAACTTCGTGGCTTGTCACGTTCAGGCATACCTCCGTATGTACCACGTGCTCGAAGGTTTGCGCGACAACGGAACGTTCCTCCTCAACACGATCCATGAGGGACAAGAGCTGGTAGACTTCTTGCCAAACAACATCAAGAAGTACTTTGCTGAGCACAACATCACCGTTTACTATATCAACGCTACGAAGATTGCACAAGAGATTGGCCTCGGCAACCGCACGAACACCATCTTGCAGTCCGCATTCTTCCGCATCACCAACGTCATCCCCGTTGACCTCGCAGTAGAACAGATGAAGAAATTCATCGTTAAGTCCTACGGCCGCAAGGGTGAAGACGTTGTTAACAAGAACTATCAGGCTGTTGACCGCGGTAGCGAATACCAGCAGCTGACAATAGATCCCGCATGGGCAAATCTTCCCGCTGACGCTGAAGAGGAGCGCGATGAGCCAGCATTCATCAGCAAGATTGTGCGCCCCATCAATGCACAGCAGGGCGATAAGCTCCCCGTTAGCGCTTACGAATGCAGCGTAGACGGTACATGGCAGCAAGGCACTGCCGCTTACGACAAACGTGGTGTGGCAGCTTTCGTTCCCGTTTGGAAATCAGAGAACTGTATCCAGTGTAACAAGTGTGCCTTCGTTTGTCCTCACGCAACTATCCGTCCGTTCGTCCTCAACGAGGAAGAGCTCAATGGTTTCAAGGGCAAAACGATCGACATCAAGGCTCCTGCAGCTCTAAAGGGCATGCACTTCGTTCAGCAAGTGGACGTACTCGACTGTCTCGGTTGCGGTAACTGTGCCGATGTTTGTCCGGGTATGCGTGGTAATAAGGCGCTCGAAATGGTTCCGTTCGACAGTCAGCTCGACCAGGCCGACAACTGGGACTACTGCGAGAAGAACGTAACATCTAAGCAAAACCTCGTAGACATCAAACAAAGCCCGAAGAACAGCCAGTTTGCTACTCCGCTCTTCGAGTTCTCTGGTGCTTGCTCAGGTTGTGGTGAAACGCCTTACGTGAAGTTGATTTCTCAACTCTTTGGCGACCGTGAAATGGTGGCTAACGCAACAGGTTGTTCTTCTATCTATTCTGGCTCTATTCCTTCAACTCCGTACACTACCAACGAAAAGGGTCAAGGTCCAGCTTGGGCTAACTCACTCTTCGAGGACTTCTGCGAATTTGGTATGGGTATGCTGCTCGCCAACAAGAAGATGCGCGCTCGCATCTCCAGCCTCCTGGCTCAGGCTTGCGACGGCGCACCTGAAGAGTTCAAGGCAGCAGCACAGGAATGGGAAGCAGGCAAGGACGATGCAGCAGCAAGTCGCGCAGCAGCCGACAAGCTCCTCCCATTCATCAAGGCAGGTAAGGAACACGGTTGCCCAGGTTGCGCACAGCTCGATGAACTCAGCCACTTCCTCACGAAGCGTAGCCAGTGGATCATCGGTGGTGACGGTGCATCTTATGACATCGGTTACGGCGGTCTTGACCACGTGCTCGCTTCTGGCGAAGATGTGAACATCCTCGTACTCGACACCGAGGTTTACTCCAACACTGGTGGTCAGTCTTCTAAGTCTACTCCTATCGGCGCTATCGCACAGTTCGCAGCAGCTGGTAAGCGCATCACGAAGAAAGACCTCGGTTTGATGCAGGCAACTTATGGCTACATCTATGTAGCTCAAGTGGCAATGGGTGCCGACCAAGCACAGTGCCTCAAAGCCTTCCGCGAAGCAGAAGCCTACCCCGGACCATCACTCATCATTGCTTACTCACCGTGTATCAACCACGGCTTGAAGGTGAAGGGCGGTATGGGTCGCAGTCAGGCCGAAGAAGCTCGTGCCGTTGAATGTGGCTACTGGCATCTCTGGCGCTTCAACCCCGAATTGGCTAAAGAAGGCAAGAATCCGTTCACGCTCGATTCTAAGCAGCCTAACTGGGACAAGTTCCAAGAGTTCCTCGACAACGAGGTTCGCTTCTTGTCACTGCGCAAAGCTCTCCCCACACAGGCCGATGAGCTTTATGCCGAAACAAAGAAGGCCGCTCAGCGTCGCTACGCTGCCTATGTCCGCAAGACTCAAGAGGACTGGAGCAACGAAATCTAATTGACACTTATTCATCCCTTTTTATAAAAAGGCGCAGCCCGTTATGGACTGCGCCTTTTTCTTTTTTACATATTTTGTTTCTTGAAAAATATCTTTATTTTTGCGTTTATAAAAGTTCTAGACTTATACCTCTAAGTTAATCTTCTTACTACAATGAAAACACCCAAAACAATCTCACACATCCGCGTACTCAACGACTCGTTTGAATTTCAAAGCAACGAAGAGCACCAACAAGGTGTTGCTAAAATGGCTGCCGAGTTTGCCGATGCTTTTGGCATGAAGAAATACGGAGAACTCCTTGGACTCTTACACGACAAGGGGAAAGAACAAGAAAGCTTTCAACAACACATCAAGAAAGAAAGTGGCTTTCAACCCAACATCAAAGTAAACGGTAATTACCATCATGCCTATGTGGGAGCACTCCTACTAAAGAAACATTTCCCAAAACTTACGCTATTCCTCACAAACTGCATCGCAGGGCATCATCGCGGTTTATATGACGCTGGCGATGAGAAAGAATTGCTCAAAAACCAGATTCCGCAGGATGTCACGGATGAGGTTCCACAAATAGATATACAACTGCCACAAATCAAACTAGAAGTTGCAGATTTACACCACCTCGAGCGAATGTTGTTCAGTTGCCTTGTTGATGCTGATTATTTGGACACGGAACATTTCATGCAGCCTGATCAAACACGTTTGAGAGGAACAAAAGCATCTATGTCTGAATTACTCCAGAAATTACAGCTATGGGTCGATACTCTAAAAGAAAAATCAGAAGATACTCCCGTCAATCACATTCGCAATTATGTGCAAGAACAATGCGTTAGTGCCAGCAATGCGGAAACAGGCGTTTTCAGTTTGACCGTCCCCACAGGTGGAGGAAAAACACTATCTTCTGTACTCTGGGCTCTGAATCATGCTGTCCGTAATAACCTGCAACGAATCATTATCGCTATACCTTACACAAGTATTATAGTTCAAACAGCGCACGTCCTAAAAAACATTTTTGGAGAAGAAAATGTTTTGGAACACCATTCTAATATCGACTTTAGCAACAATAAAGATTCAGAACTAACAAGCCGCTTGCTGCTGGCAACAGAAAATTGGGACTACCCCATCATCGTTACAACCAACGTACAACTCTTTGAATCATTATTCAGCAATAGACCGTCCGCGTGCAGAAAACTACACAACATAGCCAAGAGCGTACTGATTCTAGACGAGGTACAAACTTTGCCCATCGATTTTCTCCGCCCTATCGTTGACTCTCTCAAGACGCTAAATCGAGTGTTTGGCACATCCATTCTTTTTACTACTGCCAGCCAACCCGTTTTAACAGGAGAGCTCGAAGGAGAAAATGCGCTCATCAAAATCAAAGGGTTCTCTCATATCAAAGAAATAGTCCCTTCGGATGCTAAACTTTATGACAAGCTGCGCAGAGTAGATCTCAAGATTGACGATTCCGCGAAAGATTACGAGGAGATTGCAACGCAAATCACCCAACACAAACGAGTGCTCTGCATTGTTAATACGCGCAAAGATGCAAAAGAGATATTTGAACGCCTACCTAAAGAAGGTATTACGCTACACCTTTCCCGCATGATGTGCCCCCAGCACATCCGAGAAACAATTGAGCAGATAAAAGACGCTCTAAAAAATGAAGGAAACGAAATTATTCGTGTCGTTGCAACTCAGCTGATAGAAGCTGGCGTTGATATAGACTTCCCCATTGTTTTCCGCCAACAAGCAGGACTCGACTCTATCCTCCAAGCGGCTGGCCGCTGCAATCGGGAAGGAAAACTCAAACGTGGAGTTACACATGTATTCAGTCTACAAAAAATCAGTAACTTACCGCGAGGTTTTATTTCTAGAACCAATAGTGCCCGTATGGCTTTAGCGAAAGACTCTGACTGGTTTGCTCCTGAAACTATGCAACAATACTTTCGCCAACTCTACTCCCGCACACAAACTTTTGATAGTAAAGATATAAAAAGCCTGCTCTACAACTCCTATATGCAGTTTGAAACAGCAGCAAAGGCATTCCAACTCATTGAGGACAATACAATTCCTATCATCATAAATTGGAAAGACAGTCTCAGCCTTATTGACGATGCTGAGAGGTTCACGCCAAGCTATTCACTCATGAAACAACTGGCACAATACACAGTTAGCGTTCGCCAACAAGATTTCAATAAACTGAGAGAAGCTGGAGCTATAGAAGAACTGTTCCAAAACATTTTTGTTGTTAGAGATAAACTGTTCTATGACGAAAAAGTAGGCCTTATTACCACAAACCACTGGATTGAAGAAATACTAATAAAATAAACAATATGGAATATCACGACAAAGAATTTTGTCTGGAAGTATGGGGACCACTTGCCTGCTTCACGCGCCCAGAACTGAAAGTAGAGCGCGTGAGCTACGATGTAATTACGCCCTCTGCTGCCAGAGCCATTTTCGAAGCTATCTTTTGGAAGCCTGCCATCCGTTGGCAAATCACTCGAATAGAAGTGCTCAACCCTATCAAATGGTTCAACATTCGACGCAACGAAGTGGGGGCTGTCGCTTCTGCAAAGAAGAATGCTTCCCCTATCTTCATTGAAGAGAAGAGACAACAAAAAAACTCGCTGATGCTGAGAGATGTTCGATACCGACTCTATGCTAAATTAGTTTTTATTCCCAAGCAGAATAGAAAATATCTGGACACACGCAATCCCGAAATAGATAGAGAAGAAGCAGAACTTCTCCACAAAAACGAGAACCCAGGAAAATACAATGCCATGTTTGAAAGACGTGCAAGTAAGGGACAATGTTTTAACCAGCCGTATCTCGGCACTCGAGAGTGTGCAGCTTCCTTCCGCCTCGTTCTCCCAGAGTCGGAACAACTCACACCCCCTATTAATGAAACGAGAGACTTAGGACTGATGCTCTATGATATGGATTTCGAAAACAATCCAGAACATCCCGATGCTATGTTTTATCGTGCTCGCATGGAAAATGGCGTAATAAATGTTCCACTAAAAGATAGTGAGGAGGTACTAAAATGATTCTAAAAGCTTTATACGACTATTACCAACGAAAATCGGAAGAACTACCTGCTTTCGGCTGCGAACTAAAAGAGATAGGCTTTATTCTTGTTATCGACAAGGATGGCAATTTTCTACGCTTTGAAGACAGACGCATTGATAAAAAGAACGCATCGAGTTTTTTGGTAAGAAAACATGTTGGAAGAAGTAGTGCCCCAAATGCCAACCTTTTATATGACAATTGCTCCTATGTCCTCGGATATTCAACAGAGGGAGATATCGACTCAAATGCAAAATATATAAGTGTCTTCAAAGCTAAAGTAGAAGATCTCTACACAAAGCTTCCTAATAATAGCGCAGTTTCTGCAATATGGAAGTTCTATCAAAAGAATCCTGCAGAAAATCTATTGAAAGTGCAAGCTGATCCATTATGGCCTGAAATAGAGAAAAATCTCAACAAGAAATATTCAACCTTTTCTTTTTTGTTAGAAGGAGAAACAACTATTGTGGCTGCTCAAAAAGACGTGATAAACGCTGATGAAGAAAAGGAGGGAAATGAAAAAGAACAGCTATGCCTAATTACAGGAAATCAAGGAAAGGCTGTAGATGTAACAACTGCAACTATGATTGCAGGTAGTCAAGCTACGGCTAAATTAGTTGCCTTTCAAGTAAACTCCGGCTATGACTCTTACGGGAAACAAAAAGGATTCAATGCTCCTATTTCTCAAAAGGCTGAATTTGCTTATACTACAGCATTAAACCACATACTATCAGCTAATTCTCGCAATAAATTCCTTGTTGGTAATCGCACTTACCTGTTTTGGGGTTCCTCAAATAGCAATGGTAATCAAGAAACAGAAAGCAGCATTTTTGCAATGTTTGGTTTTAATGATTCAGAGGAAGAAGATCCCAATGCACGCATTTACCAAATTCGAAAAGTATTCGAAGGAATCTATTCAGGAAGTATTAAGACCGATTTGAACGACCGTTTTTATATTGCTGGACTGGCTCCTAATGCTGCACGCATAGCGATCGTTTATTGGGCAGAACTTCCGCTAAAAGAATTCGCTCATACCATTCTTCGACATTTTGAAGACATGGACATCGTTGATACACGAAAAGAGAAAAAGCCATACATGGGATTAAAATCTATACTGGCTACAGTAACCTTGGGAGGCAAATCGTCTGAAGCAACTCCTAACCTCCCAGACGCAGTAATCAAAAGTATCTTCCAAGGCCTCCCCTATCCTGATACTCTTTACCATAGCTGTCTTCGCAGAATTCGGGCAGAACAGTCTGTAAGCATCACACGAGCTGCAATCCTCAAGGCATACTTAAACAGAAAATACACAAATCAAAAACCTATACAAATTATGTTAGACAAAGAGAACACCAACCAAGGCTACTTATGCGGCCGCTTGTTTGCAGTCATTGACAAACTACAAAACGATGCAAACCACATCCACTCCATCCGAGAGCGGTACATGAATGCTGCAAGCTCCACCCCCGCAACGGTTTTTGCAACCATTCTTAACCTCTCGGCTATTCATGCAAACAACTTAAACAATGAAGGGAGTCGTATTTTCTATGACAAACTCAAGCAAGAAATCATCTCTAAGATAAACGCTGATGGTTTCCCCTCCCATCTCGACTTGCAAGACCAAGGACGCTTCTTTGTGGGCTACTACCAGCAAATGCAATCCTTCTTCTTAACAGAAACAAAACAAACTGAAGAATAAACCTAAAACAACTATATAATTATGTCAGAATTAAAAAACAGAATTGATTTCGTTTACATCTTTGATGTACAAGACGGCAACCCTAATGGTGACCCTGATGCAGGCAACCTGCCTCGAATAGATGCTGAAACAAGTCGTGGTATCGTAACAGACGTTTGCCTGAAACGAAAGGTGCGCAACTATGTTCAACTATCAAAGAACTGCACGCAAGGATATGATATTTTCATTAAAGAGAAAGCAGTGCTCAACACACTGATTGATGCTTCCCATGAAGATGAAACAGTTAAAGCAGCTGATACGAAAAGCAAGACAGCAGCAGCTCGGGACGTGATGTGCAGCAAATACTACGACATTCGCACTTTTGGAGCCGTAATGTCTATGGGAAAAAATGCCGGACAAGTTCGTGGCCCTATCCAATTCACTTTTGCACGCTCCGTAGATCCCATTGTTCCAGCAGAACACTCCATTACAAGAATGGCTGTTGCTACAGAGAAAGAGGCTGAAAAGCAAAATGGCGATAACCGCACTATGGGTCGCAAAGCCACAATCCCCTATGGTCTCTATGTTTGTCATGGCTTCGTATCGGCCAGCTTGGCAAAGCAAACAGGCTTCTCGGAAGAAGACTTTACACTCTTTATTGACGCGCTCAAAGGAATGTTCGATTGCGACCGCTCTGCCGCACGTGGTTTGATGAGCGCACAGAAACTCATTCTATTCCGCCACGATTCTGTTTTAGGTAATGCTCCTGCTAACAAACTCTTCGATTTGGTCAAAGTGGAAAGAACCACGGACAATGTTCCCCGCTCCTTCTCTGACTACCAAGTAACGATAGATAAGACTCAACTCCCTGCAGGAGTTAGCGTTGAAGAAGTCATCTAAATATATGTACGCAGAAGACGATATGCTCATGTTGTCGGGGATACAGCACTTCAAGTTCTGTCCCCGACAATGGGCTTTAATCCATTTAGAACAACAATGGGAGGACAATCGTCTGACAACAGAAGGTAGCCTGATGCACCGAAATGTGGACGATCCGTTCTATCGGCAGAAATGCGGAGATAACATTTGCTTACGCTCTGTTCATATCGCCTCCAAAGAACTGGGACTATACGGAATAGCAGATGTAATCGAACTTCATCCTACATCCAATGAAACTAACAGCATACAACATCCCAAATATCCTGGACTGTGGACGCCGTTTCCTATCGAATATAAACACGGCAAACCCAAAAGAGACGAAACTGATGAGGTACAGCTAACAGCACAAGTGATGTGCCTAGAAGAAATGTACCATATTCAGCTACATAAAGCGTACTTCTTCTATGGAGCTATAAAACATCGGCAGGAAATAGAAATAACAGAGCATTTACGAAGCATCGTAAGAGAGATAGCAGAAAAGATGCATCACATATTCAATAAGGAACTACTCCCCGCTATCAATCTTCAACACCATTGCCAGAATTGCTCGCTCAAAAATAATTGTATGCCAAGTTCTGCTAAAGCTACAAAAGTTGCAACCTATCTCAATAAATATCTCTATGAGAAAACTCCTTAACACACTCTATATCACTACGCCAGAGGCCTACCTCAGCAAAGACAGCGAGAATGTTGTAGTATCTGTCAAGCAAGAAGAAGTTTTCAGAATTCCCATTATCAATATAGAGAGCATCGTTACTTTCGGCTATATGGGAGCTAGTCCTGGACTCATGAATCTCTGTGCTGAAAAAGGAGTCTCACTCACATTTCTTTCTCCAATAGGTCGCTTTATCGGACATTTTCAAGGCCCAACACGCGGCAATGTCCTACTCCGAAAAGCACAATATCAAAATGCAGACGACGAAGAATGGTCACTACAAATCTCTCGATTGCTCATCGCTGCCAAAATACGAAACTATCGCAACATTGTGCAACGCTGCATACGTGACTATGGCTCATTTCCCGAGATTGAACAAATTTCAAAGACTCTCAACTTCAGGAAAAATGAAGCTCTACAAGCTGATAACAAAGACACACTAAGAGGGATAGAAGGCATTGCAGCTAACGAATACTTTTCCATCTTCCCCAATCTAATCACACAACAAAATACAGATTTCCCTTTTAACGGTCGAAATAGACGCCCTCCAAAAGATCCAGTTAACACCTTACTTTCTTTTGCATACACTCTTATCGCCAATGACATAAAAGCAGCTTTAGAAAGCGTAGGTCTTGACCCTTACGTCGGTTTCTTCCATGCGCTACGCCCTGGACGAGCAGCCTTAGCATTAGACTTAATGGAAGAACTCAGAGCCTATCTTGGTGATCGCTTCATCCTATCTCTCATCAATCGCAAACAAATCACTCGGGCCGACTTCCTTCAACAAGGTGAGAATGGTATCCTACTTACCGACAAAGGACGCAAAGTGTTTCTTGCATCATGGCAAAGTCGGAAACGAGAAACCATTATACATCCTTATCTGAATGAAAAAATAGAAATCGGTTTAATTCCCCATGCCCAAGCTATGCTCCTTGCACGATACATACGCCACGACATTGATAACTACCCCGTTTTCTTAATTCCCTAACACCATGAAACTTCTCATAACCTACGATGTGGAAACAATCACAAAAGAAGGACAGAAAAGACTCCGCCTTGTAGCAAAAGCTTGCAAAGACCACGGGCAACGCGTTCAAAATTCAGTTTTCGAATGCGACGTTGATGAATCCCAATTTGTACTTCTCAAACATAAACTCGAAAATATAATAGACAAGGAATCTGATAGCATCCGAATCTATCATCTAAAAAATAATTCACAACAAAGCACAATAATTATAGGTAAAATTACGTCTTATAACGTAGAAAGTCTCTTGATGATCTAAAATGCGAACCTTATGCTCTACATAAATCATCGCAGTTTCGCAGTCTCAGATTATCAACTACTTAACTTAAAGGAAAAGTCAGAAAGTTTATTCAAAGGAAATCCATACCAATACGTTCGCAAAACGTACCACATATTACCCTGACTTTCAGCCCTTTCCTTTTTATACTGTCGCACCCCGCTCGGGGTGCGTGGATTGAAACGCCAATAGAGCTAATATGCTCTATGAAGTCATGGTCGCACCCCGCTCGGGGTGCGTGGATTGAAACCGCTATCAGCTCCGCGAAGGGCATAATATCAAGGTCGCACCCCGCTCGGGGTGCGTGGATTGAAACTGAACTTGGGCTTACTATTGACACCAAGTGCGAGCGTCGCACCCCGCTCGGGGTGCGTGGATTGAAACCAAGTCGTATTAAAATGCCCCAAGGGTAATATCTGTCGCACCCCGCTCGGGGTGCGTGGATTGAAACTTTACTAATCATAAAAATTGACTTAACCGTGTTGTCGCACCCCGCTCGGGGTGCGTGGATTGAAACTATCCTTGAGCTGTGTGACTGGATTGGTCGAAAGTCGCACCCCGCTCGGGGTGCGTGGATTGAAACTTCGCTGGGGAAGAAAGAAAAAAAAGCCCCCGGCCGTCGCACCCCGCTCGGGGTGCGTGGATTGAAACAAGCTGCTTTTTTATCTGTTCGCTCAGCTCTAAGTCGCACCCCGCTCGGGGTGCGTGGATTGAAACGCCACTACCACCGGTGTTACTGGTAATACAGCAGGTCGCACCCCGCTCGGGGTGCGTGGATTGAAACAAGGGTTGTCACCTTTGGATATGGGAGTCTGTATTGTCGCACCCCGCTCGGGGTGCGTGGATTGAAACATCCCCATCGACGTGAACGACTACCTCGATTATGGTCGCACCCCGCTCGGGGTGCGTGGATTGAAACACTTGCGAAGTAAATATAAACTAAATAATTTTATGTCGCACCCCGCTCGGGGTGCGTGGATTGAAACCAACTCTGCGGACGGTACTGTCGACTTTACGACGTCGCACCCCGCTCGGGGTGCGTGGATTGAAACTCTGTTGCATTAAATGATGGAGTAAATGATAAACGTCGCACCCCGCTCGGGGTGCGTGGATTGAAACTATAATCCGCAAAACGAAATGTTCGCGGGAAATGTCGCACCCCGCTCGGGGTGCGTGGATTGAAACAGGGACAGAAGCGGATGTTTGCCAAGGAGTTCATGTCGCACCCCGCTCGGGGTGCGTGGATTGAAACAAATTGAAGAGAGCGCGGTAATAGACTTTTAAAGTCGCACCCCGCTCGGGGTGCGTGGATTGAAACTCCAAATTGATTCTGAATGTCGTAGTCTTCTGCTGTCGCACCCCGCTCGGGGTGCGTGGATTGAAACGCCTGTCATAACATCATATCGTTTATAATTGTTGTCGCACCCCGCTCGGGGTGCGTGGATTGAAACTGAGTTAGAGATACAATAAAAGGAGGAGCGTCGCACCCCGCTCGGGGTGCGTGGATTGAAACTCACCCCGGAGACTGTAGAAGCTGTCCTTACGGCGTCGCACCCCGCTCGGGGTGCGTGGATTGAAACATTTTGTTAGTCTGTCGATAAGTTCGGTTAATTGTAGTCGCACCCCGCTCGGGGTGCGTGGATTGAAACTCTTTTTGTATATGTCATGACGCTCCTCTGTAAGTCGCACCCCGCTCGGGGTGCGTGGATTGAAACTTTACGATTGCTGAGCTTTTAAAGTATGTGGCGGTCGCACCCCGCTCGGGGTGCGTGGATTGAAACATTGTGTGCGCGCTCCAATATTTCGCGGAGAGGTCGCACCCCGCTCGGGGTGCGTGGATTGAAACTATTTTATCATTAAATTCGTTCCAATATATATTGTCGCACCCCGCTCGGGGTGCGTGGATTGAAACACTAAGTAATATAACATGTGTAGGGGGAAGTGAATGTCGCACCCCGCTCGGGGTGCGTGGATTGAAACTGGACTAGGCTTTGCCTCTGATGACTTAAAGAGTGTCGCACCCCGCTCGGGGTGCGTGGATTGAAACACGAGGAAATCCCACACCGCAGAAGCCAAATCCTTGTCGCACCCCGCTCGGGGTGCGTGGATTGAAACACTATCGCCTGCAAGAGATATTTTTATTTTTTGGTCGCACCCCGCTCGGGGTGCGTGGATTGAAACTTTTGTGTCAAATCTTTTTGGCGATACTGTAGTTCGTCGCACCCCGCTCGGGGTGCGTGGATTGAAACAGCGAAATGAATTTATTAAACTTAATGAGTTTTGTCGCACCCCGCTCGGGGTGCGTGGATTGAAACACCAAGTAGGTTTTATAAATTTAAGATTCTCACCGTCGCACCCCGCTCGGGGTGCGTGGATTGAAACTTGCACAACCGCCTTATCAGTGAGCGTTACCCAGTCGCACCCCGCTCGGGGTGCGTGGATTGAAACCGTTCGAAGTAAGAACAACTAATGTGTTACCAAGTCGCACCCCGCTCGGGGTGCGTGGATTGAAACAGCATACACTACTTCGTAATTTTGTGCTATCGCAAGTCGCACCCCGCTCGGGGTGCGTGGATTGAAACTTCTGTCATCGGGAGAGGGGAGTTTTGTTTTAGTGTCGCACCCCGCTCGGGGTGCGTGGATTGAAACTGTTTTTATCCTCTCATAGAGACTTAATACGATGAGTCGCACCCCGCTCGGGGTGCGTGGATTGAAACACAATCAAAAGACTAAATCCAAAAACAATTAAAGGTCGCACCCCGCTCGGGGTGCGTGGATTGAAACTGAACGAAATAGAAAGGTATAAATCAATTCTTGCTGTCGCACCCCGCTCGGGGTGCGTGGATTGAAACGCTGTCCAAAGGCGCAGGCCAGAGGTGGAGGCATGTCGCACCCCGCTCGGGGTGCGTGGATTGAAACGGCTTTGGTGGAGATGCTGAAGCCAGGGTTGAGGGGTCGCACCCCGCTCGGGGTGCGTGGATTGAAACTACAAGGGTTTCCTTATCTGCGCCGGGCAGTTGCGTCGCACCCCGCTCGGGGTGCGTGGATTGAAACAGACGGGCCGAGTGTCGATGAGTTGCGCTCCTTGTCGCACCCCGCTCGGGGTGCGTGGATTGAAACTCCACAAGAGTTTCCACGATGCCAACAGAACAGCTGTCGCACCCCGCTCGGGGTGCGTGGATTGAAACGGCAAAATCTTTCTGTAGTTCGGCTTTGGCCTGGTCGCACCCCGCTCGGGGTGCGTGGATTGAAACTCCGTCGCTTGCGTTGCCCGGTATACCAAATGCAGTCGCACCCCGCTCGGGGTGCGTGGATTGAAACCGATTTTGAAGGTAACTATGATGCACGTTGGGCGTCGCACCCCGCTCGGGGTGCGTGGATTGAAACTTCCGTATTGAGTGTTATCAATGCTGTTCAGGGGTCGCACCCCGCTCGGGGTGCGTGGATTGAAACTGGGGATAAATTGCTTGCCCGCGTTAATTCAGGCGTCGCACCCCGCTCGGGGTGCGTCGCACCCCGCTCGGGGTGCGTGGATTGAAACACTGTCAGTAGGGAACTCCGTGGAAGTTTTGGATGTCGCACCCCGCTCGGGGTGCGTGGATTGAAACCATGGGTACGCGTCGCAATCCTTTAACCTTGATTGTCGCACCCCGCTCGGGGTGCGTGGATTGAAACACTAGTTATTTGTGAGTCTACGGTCTTTCCCTGTCGCACCCCGCTCGGGGTGCGTGGATTGAAACTTCTAACAAAAAAGCATCTGAGGAGAAATGAATTGTCGCACCCCGCTCGGGGTGCGTGGATTGAAACGTGTTGAAGAGAATTCTGCTACTTGATTTTATTAAGTCGCACCCCGCTCGGGGTGCGTGGATTGAAACAATTGCGCGCCGGCTTGCGTGGGGTCCTGAAACTTAGTCGCACCCCGCTCGAGGTGCGTGGATTGAAACTTTGCAGCCACGCAAGCCGATGCTAGACGCAGGGTCGCACCCCGCTCGGGGTGCGTGGATTGAAACACATCCAGATTTGCCGCATAATCCATTTTATTCGTCGCACCCCGCTCGGGGTGCGTGGATTGAAACTGAAAAGAACGTCCGCAAGTTGTCTCGCAGTTGTCGCACCCCGCTCGGGGTGCGTGGATTGAAACAGTTCGCACCCCGCTCGGGGTGCGTGGATTGAAACACTGTCAGTAGGGAACTCCGTGGAAGTTTTGGATGTCGCACCCCGCTCGGGGTGCGTGGATTGAAACAAAGCGCACGTGAAGCATTTTGGTATCTCATCGGTCGCACCCCGCTCGGGGTGCGTGGATTGAAACTGTTATTAACAGTCCTGTATCCTGCGCGGATCATATGTCGCACCCCGCCCGGGGTGCGTGGATTGAAACCCTCTTTAGGGCGGAGATACGGTTACGGCGGATGCGGTCGCACCCCGCCCGGGGTGCGTGGATTGAAACCCACTTGGGAGTTTAGATATTTCACCTCTGTAAGTCGCACCCCGCCCGGGGTGCGTGGATTGAAACACGAGATGAACGCCAATTTGCTTTTGCCCTTGCGGTCGCACCCCGCCCAGGGTGCGTGGATTGAAACTTAATCCGTATGGATTTGTCAAGGCAATGAATGAGTCGCACCCCACCCGGGGTGCGTGGATTGAAACGTGAGCGGTCAGACCATGACCATTCCCAATGGCGTGTCGCACCCCACCCGGGATGCGTGGATTGAAACTGCATGGGCATTTGGCACAATGAGACTGGCGGAGTCGCACCCCACCCGGGGTGCATGGATTGAAACATCCTTAAACCATCGTCTAGACCATCAAAGCCATAGTCGCACCCCACCCGGGGTGCGTGGATTGAAACTCCGTGCTAACTGGTTTGTAAGAGGTCAGCCTCAACGTCGCACCCCACCCAGGGGGCGTGGATTGAAACTTCTGAACTATATGCGATTTGGTTGCGTGGTGAAGGTCGCACCCCACCCGGGGTGCGTGGATTGAAACCAGTATCTACAACTCATTCATTGAAAAACAAGGAAGTCGCACCCCGCCCGGGGTGCGTGCATTGAAACTGAGGTTGAACAGACACTACAGAGCCAGGAAAAGGGCGCATCCCGCGACAAAGATATTCTCTTATTCAATTTAATGGGGCTTTTCATTATCGGTATTAATAAGCACAATTTCCCCTTTTTCTCTTTATTAGCAATTTTTTACACAACGTTTTAGAAATAGCGTTAACTACTTCACATTCTCAAATTCTCCTTTCTCAAATTCCATATTAATTGAAAGGTCGTGTTATAAAAATTATACACCACAATACCTATTAAGACGTTTACAATAAAGTTTAAGCTAAGTTACTTTGACAACAAGGCCGATCAAAGGAGAAGGAATTTTGTGTATGTGAGCAATAAGTTCAAGTTTATCATTCTCCTCAACTATGAGATGAAACTCAAGAATGGGAAAACAAAGATCGTAAACTTCATCACGACACAAAAATTGAACAAGAATAAGAGGTTTGAAGGGAACAGGTTTGACAGAATATAAAACTCAGCATGGCGGGGCTATCGACACCCTCATAAGGCTAAGCCTCCTCCGTTCCAAGCTATCACGTCTCTACCATGCTGAACTTTACATTGCAAATGTAAAGAGAATATTCGATAAAAGTAAATTATAGCCGTTGGACGTTATGGCAAAACCAAACTACATTTACGATAATGATACTTTCTATCAGATGGTACAAGATAGTGCATACAGACATTACCATCCTTGCAGTTTTTTGTTTTATTTCGTATGTTTGCAATAGTTATCTAAAAGAAATAAAAAAACTCCCACGTTAAACCGCGGGAGCAAGAAATCTTCGGCTTATAGCCTTGTTGTGAAAAGTCTTTCACATCGTATCTGCCGCAAAGATACAGAATAATTTAAAATACAAACATAAAAACCTTAAAAAATGGAACAAAAGACACTCGGACTTGATCTTGGTACCAACTCTATAGGCATTTCTCTACGCAATCCCGCCCTTGGAGATAATCTCAAGGAACAACTAGAATATTTCTCTTCAGACATCTTTGAAGCAGGTGTAGGAACGGACAAAAGCGGAGAATTCTCCTACGCAGCACAGCGCACGACATTTAGAAGTGCTCGCCGCCTCAAACTACATCGCCGCCGACGCCTGCAGGCCACGTTGCGCCTATTGATGGACCACAATCTGTGTCCGCTTTCAGAAGAATCCTATAAACAATGGAGCGTTTATGATAAAACACAAAATCTGAAACGTGAATATCCTATTGGAGATGAAGGTTTCAATCGCTGGATAAAACTTGACTTCAATGCAGATGGTAAACCCGACTACACCAGTCCGTACCAATTGCGCTGCGAATTGGCTACCACGCAACTCGACTTCTCTTCTCCCGAAAACAAATTCAAACTCGGGCGCGCACTCTATCATATTGCTCAACGGAGAGGTTTCAAGAGCAGCAAGGGGGAGACGATTGCTGAACAGGAGAAAAATGAGAAGTTCAGCGCTAATAGCGACGATCTCGAACAAGAAATGAAGAAATCGGAGATGAAGCGCTCAAAAGGTCTTCGAGAACTGCTTGAAACACAAGGCTTGAAGACTATCGGCCAAGCATTTGCCTACTTAGAATCGCAAGGTACGCGCATCCGCAACAATGAAGATATCCAAGCAACGCGCGATCTCTACGAAAAAGAGATTACATACATTTTTAACTTCCAGAAAGAACTCAGCATAGAGAGCGAACTCTACAAACGGCTTGTCAGCACAAAGAAGGGCGAAGGTACCATATTCTATAAGAACCCCTTGCGGTCTCAAAAGGGACTTGTTGGGAAATGTACTCTCGAGCCGAAGAAGGGACGCTGCCCCATCGGCCATCCCGAATTTGAGAAGTTCCGCGCGTGGGCGTTTATTAACAACATACGCTATCGCCGCACTATTGATAGCGATTGGCAAGAGCCTACAACAGAAATGAAAGAAAGACTCTATCGCGAGATCTTCACCGCCCGCGTCAAAGCAGATTTCCTCTTCTCTGAAATTCGTAAGTGGCTTGAAAAAGAACTTGAAGTCCAACTCCATTGGGATAACAATAAGAGCCTCCGCACCATCAACTATGCAGACAAACAGAATGTTGCAGGATGCCCCGTCACCGCTCGCCTCGTCAAACTCTTAGGTACCGATTGGGAAAGATTCCAACAAGAAGGAAGGAAAGAACACAAGACACACAGCAAACAACATCCCACAAAACACACGGTTTGCTACAGTGCCTTAGATATTTGGCACGTCTGTTTCCAAGCAGATGAGTTGGAAGATATGCAAAGTTTTGCCAAAGATTCGCTCCAATGGGACGACGAGAAGTGCAAACTATTGCTACGCGTATGGACGAGTATTCCGCAAGGCTATGCCATGCTAAGTCTCAAAGCCATCCGCAACATCAATCGTATGCTGTGCCGCGGACTAAAATATAGTGATGCTGTAATGCTCGCGAAAGTGCCTGAGATTGCTGGCATGAACGAGAACGAGATTGACACACTCATCGAAACTTTCAGCAAAGACCTCAAAACAGAAGTTGATCGCACGAAAGACATTTATATCATCACAAACTCGCTCATCGCTGATTATAAATCACTCTCCTTCGAAGATCGATTTGCAGAACACGATACAAGCTATTGCTTGCAGGAGAGTGATAAAGAAGACATCGTTCAACATATCATCAAACATTTTGGAGAAGTCACTTGGGGGCTCATGGACGCTGAAGAGCAGGAAACGCTGATGAACGAAGTGGAACAGCTCTATCAAAACTTTTTCAGCAAAACGAAGCGTAATTTCTATGATATCCCAACCTATGCTAGTACGCTCCGCACGTTCCTTTGTGAAAAGTTCCCTCATGTTGACGAACAGGCATGGGCAAGGCTCTATCATCCCTCGCAGATTGCATCCTATCATCCAGAACGCGATAAGAACTGTCCCGATTCATGGCGTTTAGGTACACCAAACATTGAAGCCATTCGCAATCCTGTTGCTCTACGCACACTCAACATACTGCGCCGAAAAATCAACGCGTTGTTAGATGCCAATATGATTGATCCCCTGGAGACTCGCGTTGTGGTAGAGACAACACGAACTCTCAACGACGCCAATATGCGCTGGGCCATCAATCGTTTCCAAAAAGAGCGCGAAGAACAAAATAAAACCATTCGTAGTATTCTTGAAAAAGAATACACAACACGCGCTATCAGTGAGACAGACATCAACACTGCTCGCTATATTCTCGAACAACGCGAAGAACATATCTATCGGACAGAAAAAACAGGAGAACTTCAGCATGGATTCAGCTTCAACATTGATGCAAAGCGTTATAAGCTCTGGTTGGAGCAAGGCGGAATCTGTTTCTATACAGGAAAAGTCATCAACCTCACCAACCTCTTCGATGATAACGCCTTTGATATCGAACACACCCTGCCACGCAGCAAATCGTTCGACAACTCAGACGCCAACCTCACCATTTGCGACGCACATTATAATAGGTACATCAAGAAGAACATTCTCCCCGCACATCTGCCCAACTTCGAGCATGACCAGACCATCAATGGTACACTCTACACCGCCATTAAGCCACGTTTGGAAATGTGGAGAAAGCGTGTTGAACGACTCAAAGTTAATGTAGATTTTTGGAAGAACCGTACACGCCGTGCACAAGACAAAGATACACGCGACTATTGTATCCGCCAACGCCACCTCTGGCAAATGGAGCTGAACTATTGGCACGAAAAACTATCCCATTTCGAGATGGAAGAAATCAAAGAAGGTTTCCGCAATAGTCAGTTAGTGGACACAGGCATCATCACACGCCATGCAGCACTTTTCCTCAAGAGCCTCTTCAAAAATGTGGAGGTACAGAAAGGAAGTGTCACAGCTGATTTCCGAAAAATACTGGGAATCCAGAGCGTTAATGAAGCAAAGAATCGCGACAAACACTCCCACCATGCCATTGATGCCACCATCCTAACAACTATACCTATTGCTGCTAAACGCGATCGTATGTTAGAAATCTTTCTTAGAATTAAAGAACTCAAGAAGATTCTTTGTTTCTCTAAGGACACAAATAAACAGCAAGAGATTATAAGTCTCAACCAAAAATTACAATATGAAATAAATAGTTGTCATTTAGGTAACGACATCGCATCTCTTCCATCGTACATTGAAAACAATATTATCATTCGACATCTTCGCAAAGAACAGACACAACAAAACAGCCGTCGCACTATTCGTATCAGAGGAAAGAAAATTTATGTAACCGATCATCATGGAAACAAACATAAAAAGTGGAGTTCTGGTGACTCTATAAGAGGAGAACTTTCAGGTCAATCATTCTATGGTGCTATTACTCAATGGAAAAAAAAGACAAATCGTAACGAAACAACTAATCAGAAGGAACAGAACATAATTGATCCAACCATCTATTATGTCATCCGAAAACCATTAGTTTTCAAAAACAATACCAGTGCTCCAGGCTTCTCTAGTTGGGAAGATCTTGAAAAACAGATTGTGAACAAAGCACTCATACCAATGATGAAAAGTCAGTTTTGCGAAGGAACTTCCTTTAAAGAAGCATGTGGACAGCCTATATATATGCTTAACAGAAAGGGAGAAAAAATAAATGTATTACGCCATATTAGATGCTACGTTCGTATTAAAAATCCTATTGCAGTAAAGCAGCACACCTTTCTATCAAATAAACCATATAAACAGACTGTTTATGCAAGTGTAGGAAGTTTATATGCAGCTGCAGAATACACAAATGGGAATAAAAGACAATTCGTCATATATTCTTTGAAAGATATTGCGCAAAACAAGAAAAAGAACAATGAAATAATTCCTAGCAAAATTCTTAATGGGACGAAAACACTAACACTTCAGCGGCTCTTACACGCTAAAGACTCAATTTTAATATATGAGGAATCTCCTGAAGAATTAAAGAAACTTTCAATGACAGAACTTTCAAAACGGCTGTATGTAATTAAAGGTTTTGAAGCTGCAATAACACGTATTAAAGCAGTTAATCATCTTTACAATATAGACGAAACAGGAGAAACTATAACTGACTATCAAAATTTGCCTATCACAATCAGATTAAGTCTTAATAAACTCAAGTTCCTTCTTCATGGTTATGATTTTAAATTTACAACAAGTGGTTTAGAATTCTTAGATAAATGATCAAGAAAACGCTCTACTTTGGAAATCCTGCTTACCTCAACCTCCGCGACAGACAGCTTGTTCTCCGTCTGCCCGAGGTTGAGCAGGCTTCCAATCTCTCTGCCACCTTCAAGCAAAAAGCGGAAAGGACCATCCCGATTGAAGACATCGGCATCGTCGTATTAGATCATCAGCGCATCACCATCACACAAGGCCTATTGGCAAAACTTCTCGACAATGAATGCGCCGTAATCACCTGCGACGAACGGCGTATGCCTACAGGACTGCTTCTTCCTCTCACTGGCAACACACTACAAAGCGAACGCTTCCGCCAGCAAATTGAATCATCTCTCCCGCTCCGCAAACAATTATGGCAACAAACCATCCAGCAGAAAATCCTAAACCAAGCCGCTGTTCTGCAACGCTGTAGCCACTACGAAACACGATGTATGAAAGTTTGGAGCGAAGAAGTAAAGAGCGGCGACACATCCAACTTAGAAGCTCGTGCTGCTGTCTACTATTGGCAACACTTCTTCCCCACTCATCCTCTTTTCGTTCGCGACAGAGAAGCAACAGATCCTAACCAACTTTTCAATTACGGCTACGCCATCCTGCGCGCAGTCATAGCCCGCGCTCTCGTAGTAAGTGGACTTCTCCCCACTCTCGGCCTTCACCACCACAACCGGTATAATGCCTACTGCTTGGCCGATGATATCATGGAACCTTATCGCCCCTTTGTCGATGAATTGGTATTTCAGTTAGTAGCTCAATACGATTTCTGGGCAGAAAACGCAATACTAACAACAGAACTCAAACGAGAGTTGCTCTCTATCCCAACGCTAGATGTCATCATCGGAGGTAAGCGCAGCCCACTGATGGTGGCAGCTGGCATCACGACAGCCTCACTCGCCAAATGCTTTGCAGGAGAACAACGCAAACTGATCTTTCCGCAATTCGCATGAAACGCTTTAGTGAATATCGCATTATGTGGGTATTAGTATTCTTCGATCTCCCTACGCTGACAAAAGAAGAAAAGAAAGCATACACCGAATTCCGCAAAAATCTCCAGCGGGATGGTTTCATAATGTTCCAATTATCCATCTATGCCCGCCACTGCTCCAGCATTGAGAATGCAAAAGTTCACATCAAACGTGTCAAATCTTTCCTCCCCGAATCTGGAAATGTTGGCATTATGAGTATCACAGACAAACAGTTTGGAGCTATCGAAATTTTCCAAGGAGCACGCTACAAAGCTCCAAACGCTCCAGGACAGCAACTCGAATTATTCTAACAAAAAAGGTCCCACCCTAATGGTGAGACCTTTTTTTGCATCATTTTTCTTTTTCTGCAACTAACACTTATTTGATTATAAATCAAACTCTTGCAAGCATCCAGTTGTGAACGATAATGCAAAGATACGATTCTGAAAGCAATTCACAACCACCTAAAACAATCATAGATGCACTGGGCGTTGTGAACGATAATGCAAAGATACGATTCTGAAAGCAATTCACAACTTATCTCTTCCAGGAAATGATGATAATTCAGTTGTGAACGATAATGCAAAGATACGATTCTGAAAGCAATTCACAACCTTTTTGTAATTCTAATATTGTCATATTTAGTTGTGAACGATAATGCAAAGATACGATTCTGAAAGCAATTCACAACAGGTCGGGTACATTGAATGCACCGTTGCAAGTTGTGAACGATAATGCAAAGATACGATTCTGAAAGCAATTCACAACCGCGCGGCCGAATAGAAGAATTATCTCATGTTGTGAACGATAATGCAAAGATACGATTCTGAAAGCAATTCACAACTCCTCTGAATAATATTTCTCTTTTCATGTTGTTGTGAACGATAATGCAAAGATACGATTCTGAAAGCAATTC
>QWCO01000187.1_pt1 | contig 33132 bp, 51 predicted proteins | sample 1972611 | NCBI WGS metagenome assembly QWCO01 (sample SAMN09866706, study PRJNA288562) | Human oral metagenome isolate term1_saliva, whole genome shotgun sequencing... | reverse complement strand
GTTGCCCGGGGGTTCCTTCGCGGAGTTGAAGCCGACCAGCATGACGGTCGTGTAGTTGTCCTCCTCGGAGGATTCGCCCAGGCCCAGCTTGCCGAGCAGGCCCTTCTTCACGGGCTGTTCTGTGGAGGCGGGCTTGGTGAAAGCGTCAAAGAGTCGGGCGGGCGGGAAGTTCGGCTGGCTCATCGTTGGTCCTTAGCTCGTGGTCGGTTCACCGGGTACATGGGGGGGTGTATGGAAAGTTGCCGGTGAACTGTCGGTGGTTGTGTAGTGTGTATCGGCGATGCTCACTCCCCCACGCTATATATATGGTGCGGGCGGTGTGCGGTACCGCCGATAGTTCCCACTATACGGGCTCCCGCGCGACCCGCAAGCGGTTTCGTCACCGGGCGGGCGCCTTCATAGGATTGGGCATAAAAATTCAGTAACGAGTCACCAGATGCAAACAGATTACTCACCCGCAGTTGCGTTTAGCCTTTCACATGTTGCAGCGTGTCCTGTCATAGTGAAGTGTGACTGGTTATGATGACTGGTATGGATTCACAATTTATAGCAAATCTTATTTCTGGCATATCAGCACTTGCTACCGTCGTTGCGGCCATTTATACAAGGCGGCAGGCTATTGGTTCTAAGGAAGCGAAGGCAAAAGCAGAGGAATCACACAAGGCAGCTCTAGATATGCGTGATGCGGCTCAGCGTTCTGCAAAGGCTGCAGAAGAACAGGCTAACCAGGCTGAGCTGGCACGTAAAGCTGCAGAGGAACGAGCCCAACAAGCTGAAAAGTCACTCAAGCAGATGCAACAGATTGTCGCTGAACAGCAGAGCCAATCCCAGTCGCAGTCTAAGATTGCGGCTAACCTATGGCGCCCTAAATTTCAGCTGACTCATGTCCAGGGCTCGCGGTACAAGCTGTGTAACACCACAGGCTCCTCTATCGAGGTTCTTGAGGTAGCGAACCAAAATCAGTTTCTTCAATGCGATCCAATTCATAAGGTATTCAGCTCAGGAGAATCACTCAATATTTATATTTATGCAGCAGCGGAAAATTCGCTGCCTACGAACCTAGAGCTCCGAATTAGTGGGCAGAGTGATGTCGTCTCTGTCCCGATTCCTCAATAGTTTAAACTCTTCAACATCGAGAACCTATGAGCCGTTTATAACAGCTAAAACAGCAAAAGAGACCCCCTGCGTTCCCCTTAGAGGAGGGGGAACACAGGGGGTCTCTGCCCTTATTAGAAAGCCTTGTTTACCAGACGGGCTAACTTCCTTGGTATTCTGCGGAACTCAAGGGGTAAAACCCTGCCTAGTCGCTATTTACTCGCCACTTTCAGCAGAGCCGCCAGGCTCCGCAGATGTATCACCAGAGGGGTCTTCGTACATGCCAGGATCGGTGTTGAAGAAGGCCAGGATGTTCGGCAAAATCGCAGTTACAACACCGGCAACTACCGCCGCCTGGTCACTCGTCCAGATGCCGAAGGCAACCAGCACTGCAGAAAGTGACGGGCCGAGCGCATACGACACCTTGCGGAGGGCCGCATACTGGCGGCGAGACAGATTACGCATTGTCAATCTTCTCCTCAACCTCGGCCATCGCGTCCTTCAGCTTCGCCCAGGATTCTCGCAGCTCTGAGACCTTGTCCTTGTCCAGTGGGGCAGGGACATTCTCAACGCCGCGCTCGACCTTGCCAGCCTTGATATCGTTCACGCGGCGGATGAGGTCTTCTAGTCGGCTGTACCAGCGGCCAGGGCACTCAGTGTTGTAGTAATCAAGGTGACCGTTGATGTAGAAGCTGCGGTTGTAATAAACCTCCAGATCAGCGATAACCTGGGCAACAGTTTCGAAGTCCTCCGGGCTCATCTCCGGTCGGCACTCAATGCCGATTGAGCGCATGTTCGCATCCCAGTTACCCGAATGCCAAGCGATATTCTTGATATCCACTAGCTGGGCACAGCGACCTGATTCGACGACGAAATGGGCAGACGACTTAGGACTACCCTGGAGGAAGTTGCAGACATCCTCGAAGCGCTGACCATCCACACCCCAATGGTGAATCACGATAGTGTCGACCGACTCGTCCAGGATTTCTACGCCGTCCTTGACGGTTACACGGTCGTCAGGGGTAAACGAAACTGAGTTGTAACTTGAAATATCTACGTACTTCATTATTGGCCTCTTTCTCATAGGCAGAAAGGCGCGGGCGTCTCTAGAAGATAGAGATGCCCGCGCCTTTCCTTCTTACTTATCCTTCTTGCCGTCCTTGCCAAGCTTCGACGTCCAAAGCTCGGCAGCTACCCATTCCGCCACCTCAGACGGCAAAGGCGGAGGCGGAGGCGGCGACCCCGACTCGATGTGATTCGAGAGGCGCGTGATGTGGGCAATCGCCATACTCATCGCAAGACGAGCGCGATCAGTCGCCGCATGTGCCTTCTCCTCCCTCTCGCGAGCCTCGCTCTCACGGGTCCTGATCTCGCCCGCTAGAGAACTGCGGGCCGCACTCTCCGCACGCAGGCTGGACTCCAGGTCGGCGATACGGCGTTCCAGAGAATCAATCAGCATGCGGTTCGATTCATGCTTCGCCGCCGCGCGGCCGGTGATAAACGTCATCCCCGCAGGAATCAGGGTGCCCATCAGGACGCCCCCAAGGGTCCACATCTCTTGGGGGAAATCTCCAAGGGCCACTAAGATGCCACCTCCTGTGCGTCACGGTCACGCCTCCATGCGGCACCTCCCTCACGCGGGGTGAAATCAACGTCAGGGCGACCCCAGTCACGAGGCGCCCACTCGGTCCGATCCCATGGGAAATCCCTCACACTGAAGGCATTCAGAAGACTGCTCTCAACCGCGACCGTGCTGACACGGTCAGCGAGGATTCGAGTCTTCTTTACATCCCATGGGTCCACACCGGTGAACGCCTTCTCCGTCTGTCCATCTTCGAAATTGAAAGCGTGGCAGAAAGCGTTAGTGTCGGTGCCGACGATGCCGTATTTCTTCGCCGCAGCGATGAGCAGGCGCGTCAGCGGGTTGAACGGCAACCCGGTCTTCGGATTGAACCAAGGGTTCACGTCTGCAGCCAGGCGCCCCCACTGCCCATGCGCAGGTGAGGACGGTGCCTCACTTGCAGGCGCCTTGCCATCCGTCATCTGGGCCGGCCACGACGGCGGATTACCCGCCGACACAGCCCCAAAGGTAAACGCCAGCGCGTGATTGATTTGGCCGCAGCGGACTTCGTCGATGCCCACGAAACCTAAAGTGTTGTGCATGCGTGCGACGGCTGAGGACCCTAACTGGAGCTGGGTTGCCCAGCTCTCCTCGGCGAGCTTCTTAAAACCTGGGGACATGACGGAGAACCCGCCAGAGACAGCAGTCCAGCCGTCACCGTTCGCAGCCCGGTTTACCATGAAGTACTCGCGAATGATGCCAGTATGAACATCCCAGATTGCCAGGCTTCGGTCACCAATCCTCGCAGGCTCCGCAAATTCTGGCATCGGAATCATGCCGCTCAAAATGTTCTGCGCAGCCCACGGGGTGAGACCCACACCGCGCGTCGCCTCCATTTTTTGGAAATGACAGTCAGGATGTGAAGAGTTCACGAGGTACGCCGGAATCGGGGAAGTGCCGGCCGCCGACGTATTCGTGCCTGTCCTCGCACGAGGGTCCCCCGCGAACTTGCCGTCTCCAGTGCGTCCCCACGGGTCTGGATTGTTCTTCTCCATCCATGCAGCCATCTCGGCAGAATTCTCGGCGAGCGGCATTTCTGAAATGTCCCGCTGCCAGATGGTGCCAGCACCTGCGTAGCTTGCGACGTCCATCAGGCCGGGGAGCACTACCTCTGGGTGCTGACGGGCTCCGATGGGTGCCCATTCGCCCCTCTCAGCGTTGAACGCCTTGAACGCGAGCGCGTGACGCCGCGCGTCAGGATATTGTCCAAAGACGAAGGCTGTCATTAGGGTACTCGCGCTCCTCGGTCCTCAACCTGGGGGGTATCGGGTCCCAGGTAGACGCGGAATCCTCCGATGGTCATGTTGTTGTTGGATGCGCGGATTCCGAGGACCCTACCCCAGTGCTTGTCCTCGTTCTGACTCCACTTGTGAGTCACCCGGGCGCCGGACGGTGCGGTGATGGTGCAGGACAGGTTGAGGAATTCGAAACGCCAGGTGCCGACGCTGGTGCCGGCATTGACGCGCAGGCCTGTACCGACACCATCCACCATTGATGCCATCCAGGCTTGACGGCCTGGTTCTGCCAGCCCCACCGTGTAGCTGCGACCACCGGAGACATACCTGTGGTCCTGCAGCCAGTCCAGCGTCAGGCTGGGGGCGGGGGACGTCACCTCTGCGACGTCAATCTCAATCGTTGCGTTCGGGGTGCCGACCGTGAAGAGAAGCTCCGACTCAGCGTTGCCGGGGCCGACCGGCTTCAACTTCAGGTCATCCGTGACAACCCACGTTCTGGGGACCTGCTTGCCTGAGACATCAGCCAGCGCGGTACCGTACATCGCGAAGACGCTCTCGACATCCTCTCGGCCGCCAAAACCGTTGTTCGGCGTCAAACCGAGGTTCTTCTTGCCTCCCCATGCTGCTCGCTGGTCTTCAGGCGGTGCCGGCACCATCACGGTACCAGCCGTGCGCTTCGACGGGTCCTCGCTGATTGCGAGGGTGCGGCCCTGCAGCGAGCCGAACACCACGGGGAACTCCAACTTAGAGCTGCTGAAAACATAACCAGGCTCAGGAGTAGCTTCCAGCATGATTTCTCGGCGATCCTCACCAGGGATCACATGGTCACCAGGTGCAGCCTCCACCCCGTCAATCGTCCAGAGCACGCCCGGCTGCTTCGGGGTCGGAATCGTAATCAGACGACGCTCAGGCACTACATCGGGGAACTTCGGCACAATCGGAATCGGCGTGTTCAGGCTAGACACATCCGCGTGGATGAGCGGGACACCGAACATCTCCTTCTTAGCGGCCTCAGCGTCCTTCGGATTGAAGCTAATCCACCAGCCCTGAGCGCGAGCCTGCAGCTCAGGGGTCCACTGCGCCTTGACTTCCATCGGCACCGTGGTTGTCGAATCATCCGTCATCACGACGGTCGCGCCGCCCGAACTAGACGGTTCGATTCGCTTGATTCCCACGCCATCACGACCAGGAGCGCCATCAGTACCATCTCGGCCAGGCTGACCGTCCACACCATCACGGACAGTACGCCACGCCAGCTGAGCGCCGTCACCATTCGCGCGAGCCAGCACCTCGCCATTCGCGCCACCAGCAGGGATCTTCTCCAGCGGGGCGAGAGCCTGCTCAATCTGCTGCTGAACGCCCTCAGCAGGCTTACCCTGCAGATGGCCCTGCTCATCAGCAATTACCAGGCGGTCAAAAACAACCTTATCCTCAGCCATTCTTCTTCTCCTTCTCCACAATACGGGCAAGACCATCACCTAGGTCTTCAGCCACCCATTCCTTCTCCACGGCAGGGGCTGCGGGACCCGGAGCCGCCGGATTCTTCAGCCCAGGCGCGCCAGTCATCTCAGCCAGGTTCACGACCTGCCCAGGCTTCACATCCAGCGTGAGCAAATCCAGAATCACCTGACGTCCACTCTCGCCAATAGCCGAGACCTTAACGGTGTAGCGGGCTGGAGCCAGCAGCTGTACTCCCTTCTCGCCACCACGAGGGTGCGAACGTAGCTCACCGTTAACCAAAAAACCCCTGACAGCGCAGGGGGTGAAAATAGTGGTCTCGTCATGAGCCAGACAAGACGGGGTAAACAGCACGACGCCAGAGGTTACCAGCGCCGGCAAGCCAGCCAGCGCTTGATGCGTCGCGAAATTTGCATGCACGGTGGCATACCTGGCAGTTGCCTCCACGGGGGGTTCAGGCATTTTTACTCCTTAATTAACTGGTTCTTCTGCAGGAGGTTCAGCAGGCGGCAGAAGCACGTCCTCGCCGCGGGCGAGAGCCATAACCTTCTTCGCCTCTAGGTCGTATGAGACGGTCGGGATGCGGCCATCCCACGACTCACGAGAGCCAGTGATGATGCACTCCGCAGCCCACTTCCCAGCATTCAACGTGATTGTGTCACCTGTCTGCTTGCGGGGGTCCCAGAGCATGGAAATGGCATCAAATGTGATGCGCTCCGTCCCGATTTCTTGAGCCAGAGCCTCCGCGATTTTCCGCGCATCCTTCGTCGTCACATACCAACCTGCGTCCAGGACGAATGCACCAGCGCCGCCCTTACGTGAATACGCGGTGAAGTGCTTCTTCTCCCACGTCACGACCCAATCCGCACGTAGTAGCGTCATCGGGCGGCCCCACGCCCACTGGCCGAGCGTGCCCACGCCCAGAGACGGCGCGACTAGCGAATAGGTGACGTTATTACTGCCTCGAACATCGACACGGTGCGTGAGCTTCACGCCTCGCTGTCCGAGCTTCTCTAACTTGCCGCTGATGGTCTCGTGTTGAGGTGCTCCGCCGGTCCAGCGCCAGCCAGGAGGCGGCTCGTTGTTCTCAAAAGAAATAGCCCACCAGGAGCCAGTCAGCGTATTGAACGCGTCCCAGTCGAAGATATTGTCCTTCGCCTTCACGATGGGCCGGTAATTTGTGTCCAGCCTGACCACATCAACATTGTCTTCCCAGTTGATGAACTGGACATTGTCAGCGTTCTTGGTCAGAGGAGTGACCGTTGAGGCATCATAGGCGACAGCCGCCGCGCCAGAATAGGATTTGCCCCCGCGCCCAGCCGCCCACGCACCATCATCAGCAGTCGGCTGCAGAGAATTCACACGCACAAGCGAGCGCACACCATCACGAGCCGTCTGCCATGAACCTGAAAAAACACGCTCAGAGACAACATCCGTCACCACAGATGAGGACGAGGCAAGGCGGTCACGAGCCGCCATCACCAGCGTGCCCTCCTCGTCCACCCACACCGTCGACAGCGTCGCATTGCACCACGCCGTGACGACCTCTGAAGCCTCTACGTTCTCGAATCCTCGTGTTGCGGAGAGAGGCTCCGTCGCGATTGCTGAAGCCAGAATCTTCGGCGGATTTTCTCGCTTCATCTTCGCGACATGGCTGCGTGAGTAGTCGCCGATAATCGGCTCATGCTGAGATACATGAAGGCCTAGAGTGTTTGAACACGATGCCGTCTCGAGCTCTGCGTCACCACGCAAGCGGTGGTTAAACTTTTGGCTGTTGACAGTATCTGTCCACACGGTGATTGAGTCCCACGCAATTGCGACAGCCAGCAGCTGATACTTCTGCGGGGACGGCACCTTAACCTGCCCAATGGACTGACCGCCCTGCGACAGCGTCAGCAGAGCCGCATCTCGCGACCAGGTCAACGTCACCTCAGACTCACCACGAAGCTTCAACGAAATTGACGCGTCACGATCTGGGACAGCTCGAGCCACCGCCAGAACATCCTCATCATGACGCTCGACCCCCTTAACAGGGGCGTAGACAGTATCACTTGAGGTGAAGAATCCCAGCACACTCTCACTCACAGAGCCAGCCGAGACAAACTCACCGACCCCTGCCCCTAGACCGAATGCACCAGGCGCATAGACCAAAGTGGTCTCATGCGGCGGGGGGAGCACGCCAAAACCAGCCTGCTCGAGTGCCTGATACGCTGTCCAGCCACCAGTCGTCTGAGCCTTGTACAGCACAGCCGGCTCAATCGTCACAGGCGTCTGCAACGCAGCCGACAGACCGTCACTGATTGCTGTTTCTACCTCATCAGTGGTCAGAGAGTACGTCGATGCGCCCAAGAAGCCTGTGAATCGGGGGAACGTCACGCCGTTTACCTCGGCAACAATTTTCACCGACGCGCCATGACGAGGAACCCAGCGGGTCTCCCCCACCGGAGCGAACGGGGCAGCTGTAGTGGCAGTTCCCGCAGCCCACTTAATCCTGCCAGTGCGAGAAAAGACGCCGTCACCAGCCGCAATCAGCGATTCAGGCAGACCGCCACTAGTGTGCCCCTCCCACTCTGCGGAAACATGCTCTCGCTCGACACCATCCACAAAAATGCGGAGGCGGGCGTCAATCACAGCACCAGGAGCATAAACGCCAGGGAGCATCAGCCCACCTCCTCAATCTTCGCGCTTACAGACCGCCACACGGCGCCACTTTCGTGGTGCACGTCCTCAATCGTCGTCTCGACGTCGCCAATCACGACCGAAGCCGCCCCCATACCGACATCCCACGGCGGCGCATCCTTTGTCCAGGTCGCCGAGAGTCGAGAGAACTGCCCACCCATAGCCAGCGTCAACGTCGCATACGCCGCCGCTGTAGGCGGCGCGGGAATACCCACGACAAGGCGCTGAACGTTAGCGCCACGTGCCACGGCAGTAGCTGTTGCCCCTACCGCGGTCCCCGCCGCGGTGAACATCTGCACACCCAGAATCGCGCCGCTACCAGCCGCCTCCACGGTGGCTGTGAACGGCTTGCCCGGCATCACAGGGACACGGTCAGCCGCCACCACACGGGATACCCCGCCCAGAGACGAAAGCGCCACAGACCCGTCAGAGGTCACCATCGCACCACGGTTACTAATCCCCACCATGAGAGACTGCGCCGGGGTGAGGACATTGGTCAACGCCGCCGCCTCACTCACCCACACCAGCGGCTCAACCGGCGCCGCATGCGCCAGCTGAGTCAGCGCGCGCGTGTCCTCCTGAGTGCCCTTCACCTCAACGCTCCAGCTGCGGCGAGGCGCAGGGGACGATAAAAACGCCCACCTTCTCCCCGCCGCCTGCTGAAACGCAAAACGTGCAGGCGTGCTCTCACTCAGAGACACCTTCCACAGCACCTCAGACAGCGCGCCTAGCGTGCCAATCCAACCAGACATTAGACCATCCTTTCAGCACGACGCTGCATCATCAGGAAGTCACGCGGACCCACAGCCTGCAGCTGAGACAGCGCCTCCGCAATCTGAATAAGCGCCTCATCCGACGCACTCACACCGCCGCCAGCGGCAGGCACTCCACCCGCCGCGGCAGGGACGATAGAGGCAGTAGATGCCGCCACCGATGCGATAGCCGGCACCTCGGGAGGCGCCACCAAATCACGCATACTCGACTGCGCCGCAGACTCCATCGCAGAAATACCCTGCACAAAACCCTCGCCGGTGAAAACACCAATCTGTCGGAAGACCCTCGACGGAGAATGGATACCTAGCAGTTGCTTAGCACCATCAATAGCGCCACGGACAGGACCCAGCACAGCATCAATCAGCCTCCGGCCCAGCCCAGCCACACCGTTGATGAAGCCCACCATGAGGTTGTGTCCGAGCGTCCACATGTTCCGCCCCAGGTTAGAGAGCGAGTTGATGACTCCGCGTCCCAGGTTTCCGAAGACCCCGACCGCGCGAGAAATACCGGTAGAGATTGCATTGCCAACTGCACCCATGGCATCGCCCACAATGCCGCCCAGTCGAGAGAACGCGCCGGACACAGCGTTCCAGACAGCCTGAGCACCCGTGGACACAAATCGCACTACGGCGTCCCAGCCAGCACTGACCGCCTGCACAATATTGCCAATGGTAGAGCCGATTGCTGCGAACAGCTTACCCACCGAGGTGACAATCCAGTTCACCGCCGCACCGACAGCCTGCGTACCAATTTGCCATGCCGCACCGAACGCCGCCAGTGACTTATCCGTCATGTCAGCCATCCACTGGAAAATGGCAGTAATCATCTGAATTGCGCTAACGATTTCACTGCCAATTTCCACAAACACAGGGCCAAGCGCCTGAATCAGCGGGGTCACGAAATTCAGAGTCTTCACCAGCTGCTCAGCGAACAGCACCACCAACGGAACCAGAGCCTGAACGACCTGCACAATCACAGGAGCCAGAGCCTGGAACACCGCCATCAGAGCAGGAATCAGCGCCTGCACAACCGGCATCAGCGCCACAGCGACCTGCGTGAACACCGGTGCGAGCTGCTGAATCACCGGAACAAGCATCTGCCCCAGACTCTGCGCCAGCGGAACCACCATCTGCAGCATCACCTGCAGCATCGGTGCGACAGCCTGCAACGCGGCACCAAAGACAGTGCCCAGAGTCTGAGCAATCGCCCCGACCGCCTCGCCCAGCGCACCAAAAACGGGAGCCATCGCTTCCAAGCCGGGCGCTAGAGCATCCATCGCGGCTTTGATGCCAACGAACATGATCTTGATGCCGGCACCAACAGCCGGGTTCTGCATAATCTTGCCGATAGCCTCACCCAGACGCCCAACAGCCGCCGCACCGTTTTCCATCGCCGAGCCCAGCGACGGCGCCAGAGCACCCAGACCACGCCCAATCTCACCGATTGCCGGGCTCAGATTATCGACTGCCCGGCGAGCAGACTCAAAGACACTCACGAGAGCGTTCTGACCCTCAACAGATTTCAACGCGCCCGCAACACCATGCAGCCCATCCGCGAGAGCCTTCAAAGGTGAGCCGCCCGCCGCCAACGCCGCGGTACCGATAGCGCCGATAACCCCGGCAGCGCCACTGAGGACCCTCATCAGGTCACCTGCAACGGTGACAGCGTTCTGAATTGCTGTCACGGCGTCTGCTGACGCCGACCATTCAGCAAACGCGCTAGCGGCACGGGTGAAGCCCTCCGCCATAGCAGGAAGGTACGAACCACCAATGCTGCCAAGGCGGACAATTGCCTCAGCAAAACCAAATGCGCCCTGAGACGCGATACTAATCGATTCGCGAAGCGGCGCGAACAATGCGGCCATACCGCCGATAGTGGTAATACCGTCAGACATGCCGCGAAAGAAATTACCCCAAAAAGCGCCTGAAACCTCACCCAAACGGCGATACTCAGCGAAAAACGGCACGATACCAGAGGTATACAGCTCCGCGAGCCCAGCCTTCGCAACCCCCCAAAAAGCTTCATTGTGGTCAGCGCGTGCATCCACGAACATGTCACGGAATCCGCCAAACTTACCTGCCAGCTGGTCTATATAAATGAGGATGTTCTGCAGGCCGTCCGCGCTAGACGCCAAACCAGTCGCAAAGCCCGCAAAAATACCCGGCAGAGCCAGCGCCGCCGGGCCAATCGACACCAGCGACGCACCCACCGCAGCGATATTCTGCGCCGCAACAATGCCAACAGACGACATCGAAGCCAACGCCGCACCAGTCGCCGCAATGCGAGGAGTCAAACGGTCCAGATTCGACGCGAACTCCCTCACGTTCGAAACCGCGTCACCAAGGACACGCCCGCCAGAGAGCGCCGCCAACGCAGATGCAGCAGATGCCGCCGCAGACGAGTTGATAACCGGGCTAATCACCGCCACGCGCGGACGAGTCAGCGCCCCCAGCTTCGCCGAAGCCGCACCTGTGTCCGCATCAGCGTTAACCGTGCACTTTCGCGCCTCCTCAAGCTTCCTCAGCGCACGCTGCGCCTGCTCCACATCAGCGTCAGCAGAGACCTTCGCGATCTTCTCCGCAGACAGGTTATCCAGCTGATGCAAAGCCTGCTGAACGTTCACGTCCACCGACACGGTAGCAGTCAGGCCATTTAGAGCGTGCTGGAGGCGTCCCATAGCCTTCCGGTCCAGCACCGGCACCACGGTGACCTTTGCCGTGGTCGATTTCTCGATTCGGTCCAGCGAGCGCTTCAAATCTCCACGGAACCGTGATGTGTTGGGGTAGACGCGGATACCAACCTTAGCCATTCGTTACCCTCCTAGAATCGCCTTAATACCGGAAAAATCAATGCCGCCAGGACCCACCCTGACGGCATACGACGTTTTCTTTTTCTTCGGCTGCGGGACCTCAACCTGTTCCGATTTGCTGAGCTTGCCGCCCTTCGCAATCGCGCGGGCGATATTGACCAGCCCAGCAGACAGGAACTCCTGGACACCCCAACCGACCAGATCAGGGTTGCCCAGGAGCTCCGCCCGCCACAGACTGTTCGGGTCGCGTTTCAGCTTCTCAACAGCGGCCAGCGCTACCCGCAACGCGCGGGCTGAATCGATAGACTCAACATCGACCCCTAAGAGCTGTAGCTCCAGGTCAAGCGCCGGATACTTTACTGCTGATTCGAGGAGGGCTGAGATTTTCCCGACGCCCGCAGGTACGCACCCACGAGCGTCACAAGAACATCGAGCTGCTTGTCGCGCGCCCAATCCTCCCACGCATCCGGGTCCGGTGCGTAATGCTCGGAGACATAATCCATCAAATCGGCAATGCCGTCCATCGTCTCCAGCGAATCCTCACCGCACTTCTCCGACAGCTGTCGAATCACGTTCAAGCGACCAGCGAGACGGGTGCGCTGACCAGTCTTCAGCTCCCACGGAGCGATAAGCAGCTCATGACCATCCAGCTCAGTGAACTCAGGCAGATCAACTACAGGCTCTGCAACCTTCTTAGGCATAGGGTGTCCTCTCAATCAGGGATAGGGGTTAGGCAGTGACAGCGCGGGGCTCGAAAATCTCGACAGTGTCTCCATTACGGTCGGTCAGAATACCAAAGTCAAGATCCGTCGATGCAAACTTGCTGATGCCGAATTCAGGGTACTTGCCACCGATATCAGTATTCGGGAAACGAAGAGCTGCGACATTCTTACCATCCTCGAATACAGCCAAAATAGCCTTAGAAGCGGTTAGCGTCTTAGCCTTCACCTTGTACGACTTCTTGGATGAGTCATAAGTGCCGCCAGCGAAAGCAAGGTCAAACACGGTACGGTCAACACTAAGTGCCCTGATGGTGCCAGTGAGAGTCACATCAGCTCGCTTCGAGCGAACCTTGACACGGTCCGCGGTACGCAAAAATTCGATGTCACCGCCGTCAATGTTAGTCTTGATCGGCTCTTCCTCGTCAGTGTCGCCAATCCACACCCAGCTACCGTAGGTGCTGGGAGCGCCGAACTTAAACTTGGTCAGATCGGGTGCCTCAGTCTCCGGCGGAGCGACAAAGATATGAGTGAAAGAAGTGTAAAAAAGCTTCGAATCTTCAAGAACGTTGGCCAAGGGCCACCTCCTAAATAGTTAATGAGCCTCGTGCGACAATCCGCACGGTGGCTCTGGTTTCGGTCACATGGACAGAGTGGAGAGTATGGCTGCCAGCTAGAATAGGCTCAGCCTCGACCCAGCACCGCGCCACGTAGCTGCCCTCCACAATCAGACCAAGAGTATGAGCTGCTTCCAGGAGCTGAACCGCCTCAGCGCAGAGCCGCATTGATTCGGCTCGGCTCGGCGCGTAAATGTGAACATTCACGGCGGCATCTACTGCGTGTCCCATCCTGGGTGACCCAGTAGCCGGCACAGCAGCGACAACCTCCCAGATACATGCCGGCAGCTTGCCGAGAGTCTGGGAGGTCGCGCCACCAGACACAGCTACACCCGGTAGAGCGGAGAGGATTTTCTGGACAATAGCTGAGATATCAATGGGCTTCATCAGCGGTCCTTAAACGCATGGGCGACCTTGCCAAAAACATGGTGTCCAGGCGTTCGGTTGCCGTTCGGGCTGGTGAACCCAAATTCGATAGGCACTGCCGCCTCATCCAGCGAGGTAATGATCCTGTCGTGGACTCCTCGAGGAGTCACATGTGTAGTCATCACGATCGACGCCGCGAATGTGCCAGTATCCTTAGGTGCCGCAGCCTTTACTGCCGCTTGGATTTTACGGGCGGCGGCGGCGAACTCAGGGGTGCGCGATGCCTGCCGCGCCACCTCTAGCTCGATGTCAGATTCGACCCATGACATTGGCTCCCCCTCCCCTACCTGGCGTGTACGCCACGGCAAACACCTTGACATGCCCTGTGGTTGAGGACATCCGAGAGATCTGCGGGTCGCCGCGTTGCTCGAATCTCTGCCCGTCAATCTCGATGAGAGAATCTGAGGTGCCCGGCCACGGCGTGCCGCCATGCTCCTGCGGCCAGTACTTTATTCGGCAAATCGTGCTTGGGGTGAGACCTCCAGGCATGTCGAGAATCTCATTCGCACTCGACGGTTGGACATTGCACTGGACGGGAACCCCCTCCCCCAGCGTCTCCACGACGTCACCATACGAATCAACGCTGCTGATTCGTGGGTAGACGATGACGGTATGGAGACCTTTACGGATCCGACTCATGACACTCGCTCCTTCCTAAAGGTAGCGGCGGCATGAAATCGAATCCTGCCCAGGCCACCCGTACTGAAACTGCCACGGTCCTGCCGCGATGTGGCCGCTATACCGCGCCGCAGCATAACCATCAGTCGCAGGGGCGGCGGTCCGGTACCTGCCGGAGCCAGTCGCCTGCGCAAGGTTCTTCCAGTCCTTCTCCAGAATGTCCAACAAGCCACTCGCGACCATATAGTTCAGCTGGTACGAGTAGCCGTCTTCAGTCTCGCTGCGGTAGATGCCGCCATCATCCGCACGAAGTACACGGGCTACCGCCTCAGCCTCGATATTCCTGGCCAGGTCGAAAACGACCTCGTCCAAAATCAGCTCGTCGAGCCGACGATAGCGGATACGAATCAAATTCTCCGCCTTCGCCAGCAAGGAGGAGACATGAGACTCCTCATCTCCACGGAAATCGCGGCGGAGAGCGCTCTTCACATCCTCAACGGAAGCGATAGTCAGCATCTCACTCATGTCTCCTCCTCAACGTCAGTAGCTGATTACTTGTCAGCGACCTTGTCTTCAAATGCGACGAAGCCGCTCTTGTCGGTGAAGACCCAGCCGAACTGGGCTTCCACCAGCATGGCTTCCATGTTCTGCTGCCACAGGTGAACCATGGTTCCGTTATCCACGATGGTCGACTGGTCTGTGTATCGGAGAGTCAGCTTGTCGACAAAACCGTACTGCAGGGTGCTCCAGTCGCCTGCGAAGCCCTTGACCTTCGTGTCAGGGGCGGCGCCGACCTTGCCAGAAACCGAGCGAGAATAGGCAACAGGGAGACCCATCACATTGCCGAGGCCTGCCTTCAGGTCAATCGTGTCGCTGTAGAGAGGGCGACCGGTAGTGTCAGTTGCGGTGTAGAGTCGAGAACGGAGCTCAGGGGTTGCTGCGAAACCGTCCACCTCGAAGTCAAAATCGGCATTCAGGTTCACCAGGTCGGTACCTGCCATCAGCTCATTAAAGATGCCGCCCTTGTCCTTCGCAGAGCTACCCAGCTCAACACGGTTAGTGGTCTGGTTCACGAACTCGACACCCGTAATTTCCTGACCAGTGAGGGCACTCTTGCCATGGAGCACAGCAAGATCAAATGCACGGGTAATCGCAGCTGCTGCCTGCTGTTCAAGGACCTTCAGGTAGCCCGCCTCGTCAGCTTCGCGCGCCTCTCGCGACCAATACATCGTGGCGGCGACCTTGATAGGCTTAATCGACTTGGTGGTCAGACCCATGCTAGTCACGGGCTTCAGCTGGCCCTCGCCAACCACGCCAGCCTGCGGCTGGGAGGTCTGGACGGAAATGCTGGTGCCAGTAATCGGCATCGGTACCGACTTCGCCAGCTTCTGCACAACGGATGCTTCGTTTGCGCGAGCAATGATCTGACGTGCGTACGCCGGCGGCAGGATGCCGCCGCGCTTAAAAACGTCAAGAGTAGCAGTTGCACTCATTCTTTATTCCTCCAATTAGGTATAGGTAAAGCCCCTCTTGAGGTAAGAGGGGCTTGTCGGCTTTATCGACCGAAGATGTATTCTGCGGTCTCTTCATAAACGTCACGTGCCGGCGCCGCGTGCTGTGCGGGGTTCGGCGCCATGCCTCGGCTCTTCGAATCCGCTTTGAGGACCGCCTCGGTCTTCTCATTCGCGGCATCACTGATGAGCTGCTGCAGAGTAGCGAGGTTCTTCTCGATTTCCTCGCTGGTCACACCCGGCACAAACGGGGCGAAATCCTGGGACAGACCGACACTGGCGAGCGCCTTCACACGCGCCAGCTCAGCCTGCAGGGACGCAATCTGCGCCGCAGAATCATCCTGCGACTCAGAGGTTTCAGCCTCAGCGGGCTCTGCTGCAGATTCCTGCTCGGACTCTTCAGCAACAGGTTCAGGAGCCTCAGTCTGCTTCGCCTTCACCGCCGCCAGCTCAGCCTTCAGGTTCTGAACCAGCTTCCAGGCGCGCTCAGGGTCAAAGATCTCACCGTCACGCTCCCACGGGGGAACAGTAGGAGACTCCTCCTGCGGGGCAGGGGCTTCTTCAATCTCGGTGCCCTCGTTCAGAGGCACTTCAGCAGTGGACATTATTCCTCCTCCGGCGGACCTGCCGCCTTCTCTACAGCGACCGCCCTATCGAGCAACGTCGCCACTTTCACTGGCTTGTAATTTTCGGGGTCAGCACGGAGTTTAGAATCCTCCGCCGCCATCACCCTCTGATAAAAGTCCTGCAACCGCTGTTGTTCCGCCCGCCCCGACCAATTCTCAGGATCAAAAACAGGCACCACAATGCAGTCGCAGTGCTCATGGAACGCGCGCGGATTCTTCTTCCGCAGCTCCGTCCTCGCACGACGAGAGAGGAAACCTCCCTCACGGGACTTCTTCCCTGCTTCAGCGGCCACGAGCTGTGCCGCGTCAGCAGTACTGTAGACCGCGCCGCGCGCGGCAAGCATGATGCAGAACCCGCAAGACCAGCGCCCCTGCAAAACCCTCGCCCACCCAACCGGGCGGAGCCTCGGAGCAGCATCCTGCACGTCGGCTACGTCCTCTGCCTCCGCCTCTGCCCGACGCAGAGCCTCATCCGCAGCGTCATTCACCACTGCTAGAGCCTCATCGAGGCCCACCAACGTAACCGACCCACGCTTATGACGCTCACGCTCATCATCAGACGCAAACTCATCGAACTCAGCATCCAGGACAGACCGCATCACCTGCCTGCGACCAGCCATCACCACGTGACGCCGCGCCGCAGCAGCCAATTGCTCAGGTGTTGCTCCTTGATTCTCACGGAAGAGCTTCCGCGCTGCCTGAACCTCATACGGCTCAGGCCGCGGGTGGTACGCGAGCGCGCCAAAAGGCGCCGCGGACGCATCCAAATAATCGTTAGCAGCTTCGACTGCCTGGAGGCGGTGCCGCTGAATTACACGGTGCGCCGCAGGAACCAGCCTCTCGCCCGCCGCCCGGTCTGACAGGTCAAACGCAGACAGCAGATCAGTGAAAGCGCTGACAAACGCACCACCAATTGAGGCGAGCGCGGCTACATACGCCTTCGTGACGTCATCCAGCATGTCGCCTCCTATCCCTCAGCGATAGGGTCACCAAGAGAGACAGCGAGCCGCTGGTCCAACGCGCGGTCACGCTTCAACTGCTCCGGCGACAGACCCATGAACTCACGCACCGTCTCAGACGAGACAACGCCCTGCGCCTGCGCCTGCAGCATCAACGCATTACGCGAGCTGAGCGAGATGACGGCAGGGTCGCGCCAACGCGCCTCAAGAGTTTCAAGCCCCTCGGTATCCACTCCGGCGACAGCCAGGACGCAGCGAGCCAAATCCTCCACCGCATCGCCAAAAATCGACTGCTTGAGCTCTGCCTTAGTAATCAACCTGTCTTTAGCGCTTCGCATCGCCTCAGCAGACGCGGGATTCGACTCTGTAGAGACACCCAGCATGAACGGGGGGATGCCAGTCTGCGAGGACACTTGCTGTGCGTAGACTTTGAACGTATTCAGCAGCTGAGTCAAATCAGCACCCGGCACCGAGCCGGTCTGCGACCCGGCCGGACCAACCAAGAAACGCCCGAAATAGGCTTCCAAGCGGTTCCGCCGCGGGTTCCCGTCCTCGTCTACGAACATTTCCTCAACGCCATCGCCGAACAGAAACCTGACAGGCATGGACAGAAGCTCCTGAGCCACCTGCAGATTCGTCAGCGTTCGCGCCGCCGCATCACACAACTTGTGGATCTCTTCAATCTCGCTTCGACCTTCCTCACCCAGGCGAATCTGGTTCACAAAGGGAATCACGGGGATACCATCGAAGCCGTGCTCATCAATATGGGTGAGAACTTCGAAGCCGTCACGAAGCGCGTAAAAACGCGTCACGCCGACCTCATAAACAGCCTGGTACGTATCCAGACCGTCACGGTAAGTCTGGGTAGCCTGGACCAGGCGGCCCGTAGCGTCCCTCCGCAGTTCAAACTCATCACCAGCGTGCACGGAAATGTGCGGGATAGAGGGGTCAGAGCCGCCACCAACGACCATGAACGCCGCGCCGGAGACAAGAGCCTCCGTCAGCGCCAGAGTTAGCTTGGTTCGGAAGTTGTTCGCCTGCAGGATGCGGTTCAGCTGCTCAGGAGCCTCATCCTGACCGCCATGACGCGAAATTGAGAACCCATCAAGAACCAAAGACTCGACCAGCACATCCACAGCCAACTTCGGCCAGCCAACCTGCATCTCGAGAACGCGGACGTCAGGCGGCAGGGACACGCCGATAGCGTCCAACCTCGCTTCGCCGTTATAGTAGTTCTCCCATTTGCGGGGGTTCTTTACAACACGGCCCATTGGCTACCTCCCTTCTTATCCTTCTCAGTTAGGCCATGGAGCGCAAGAGTGCACGCCACCAAAGGCGAAATATCCTGGCTTCGATCATCACGCGTCCAACTCCATAGCTCACTACCGCCTTTAGAGCGTCGACAAGCCTGCACAGCAGCATCCAACTCCTCCTGACCGGTATGCCGAACCGAACCGCGGCCAAGCGCCTCATAAAATCCTCCACATGCCTGCTGATACGTGCGGTGGTCAAGACCTCGCATCATCCGCTTAGTCTTTGGTGATGATGAAATTACGTCCGTCGTCTGTGAACCCGCCGCGTATGTCATAGCCACAGGTCGCCACTTCCGCTTCAGCTCTTCTAGACGCTGCGGAACCCAATCGGTTCCCACACGCCTGTCGATAACCTCAATGTGGATGTTCCCGTCAGCCCGACGAGAAGCCAAGGCAATCGTCGCCACGTCACGCAGCGGCGTCGCATCGACGCCAAAAGCTATCTCCACCCCAGCGCGGGACTTCTCATCGAAGCATTGAGCCCAGAAATCAGCCGGAATCGCTGACGAAGAGCCAACCTTCGACCAGATACCAAGGCGCTCACGCTTGAAATGCTCATCGCTCATCGCCAACCGCTCCGAAGCGACATAATCGGGGCTTATTCGGTACCCAAGAGCCGGGTTAGCTAAAGCCCAGTTCTTCGGGTCTGCCGGGTCCGCCTCAGATGGAACTGACCACTCATAAAACGCCAGCTTCTCCTCTTTCTCAGGGCTAAGAGCTCGATCTCGAATCCCCTTCAAGACCTCAGAACCCGGCATCCCCGCAGAACTCGTGTACCAGATCTGTGGGGATTGATGCAAACTTTTTGATGCCAGCGTCGGCAACATAGATGCCTGCGCCGACCTCGACAAATCGAACGCCTCATCAAAAACAACCAAGTCCGCGGTGAATCCACGCGCGGAGCCGCTACTACGCGCCGCAAAAAGGATGCGATTACCATTCGCCGCCGTGAAAGACATGCCAGAGTTGCCAGTTTTAATGCCAGGAATCTTCCCGTGGGGGTCACCGTTGTACCCCTGCATGTACTCAACCAGTTCACTATTGCGAATCAAAGACTCAAGTCTCTGATGATGTTCGGCAGCAGTCTTGAAATGGTGCGCCGAATGCAGCGTGACTTTCTCGCCAAACAAAAACATTGCCGCCAACTCACGCGCTTCAAGGATGGATCCCTTGCCATTCTGTCGAGGAACGATAAGCCCAACCTCGAAAGCCTGCCAGCGCCCATCTGGACGCTCAGCCAGCGAACCACGGAGCACATATTCCTGCCAGGGGTCAAGGATAAGACCTGCCATCTTTGCCACAGCAACCGCTTCATCACCTGCAGAGCTAACGTGAAGTGGTGTTACGTCAATGCGAGGAGTCTGAGACCCCATCAGCTGAGTCGTCTCAGCCACAGAGCCTCACCTCCTTATCCGGCGGCCTGCGCCTCCTCGATACGTCGTCGCCTAAGAGCCGCCAGCTCATCAAGTGCGCTCATCTTCGGCTTCACTGCCTCACTCAGCTTCGCGATGTCAGCCACAGCCTCACGCTCAGCGTTCAGCAGAGCCGCCACATCACGAGGCCCAGCAACAATCAGAGCCGCACGGGCACGGTAGAGGCGCCACCGCGCGGACTCCAGCGGGTCCTCATGCGTCGGCACAGGAATCTCACGGGTCGCACCATAGGCGACCATCTGCTCAACGACCACGGAGGCGGTTTGTCCAACGGTTTGGACAACAGGAGCACCAGCCGCCGCCTGCCCAGCCACCCGAGCCGGGCGCTCCGCAGCCTTACGATCACGCGCCGCCTTCGACGCGGCACGCTCCGCAGCCTTACATTCCGGGCAAGGAGCCTCACCCCGGCGACGGTGACGCTTCGCCGCCGCCGTAGTCCCGCAGGGAGCCAGACTGCGGCTTTTCTTCTCAGCCACAGAACCCCCTCTCTCATGGGAATTTTTGGGTTATGAGCCCCGCGGGGGGATGTCACTATGACCGAAGGGGGAAACTCCATGCCGGGGAGGGGTAACCCCCGGGGGTACGTTTCCCATTCGTTACCATCTGAAAACCAATTCCGTTTCGTCGTGGTCGAATAAAAAAAACTGTTTGAACCACTCACCATGCTTGCGTGGTCTTGGGTGCTCGCACTTGGTGTGCGAGGCGTTTGCGTCCGCGGCGGCTGTTGCATCGTCGGTGTGCCGGTGCCAGGTCGCCGAGCAGGTTGCCGCCGTTAGCGATGGCATCGAGGTGGTCGGCGGTGAAAGCTAGAGGGTGTGTGTAGGGCAGGCTCATGTCGATTGGTTTGCCGCAGAGGTGGCAGGGCCAGCCGTTGTCGCTGGTTGCTTTGCGTAGTGCTGCGGCTTTGGCGCGGTAGCTGCGGTCACTGTACTTGGTCACAGTCGCACCTGCTTCCGATGATGGCGCGAACTTGCGCCTTGGAGATGATGAGTTCGAAGTAGCCCTCGGTGTCGAAGATGGCTCTCCCCCAGCTGATGTCGACACCCCATTCTGCGGGGAATCGCTCTTGGAGTGTCTTGAAGATTTGCTCTTCTTCTTCGTCGGTGAAGTCTCGGCGGCACATGGAGTCCTCCCTAGATAACAGGGGATGTAGCTGAGGTTACTGTCACGACAATAACGACTTGTTTGTCGTCAAAAATCTGTTGCTCAAAGATTATTTCGCTGGCATCTGGGTAATAACCTGAAATCAGTTCCAGCACCTTCTCACGTTCTTCTTCCGTGATGCGTCGTGCGTGCATTGCCCTCCTCTAAATCGTGACAAGGCATAGCGCTATAAGGGCTGTGGCTGAACTCATCGTGACCCCAAGGATTGTGGTGAAAATTCGTGACGCTGTTGCTCTAAGTGTCAGCTCGGAAGCGGTAACTGTCAGGTTTGTGCCGATTATGGCGGCAAAAAAGGCGATTAGTATCTGCATTTTCACCTCTTTGGGAATAAAAAAGCCCCCGGCACCTGACGGTTACCGGGAGCTTTGGGCACAGCTGTGCCCGATAACTTTTATTTTACGAAAATTTCCGCAGCTTGCAAGTGGGCGAGGCGCTTGATTCCTTCATACCCTGTCTCAGTCCAGCCGCAGGCTCCGCAGCACGTCATGACTCGGGTCGAGGGCTGTTCCTCTGGACGGACGATAATCGCGAGCGCGTCGTCTACTTTTGTGGTGCCGTCGGTGAGTTGGCGGGTGTTGGTTGCTTTCTTGCATCGGGGGCAGGGGGTGTTGTGGAGGTGGACGGTGGTGTGGTTGAGGGTTCGGATGCGTCGTGTCCATTCTGTGGTGTAGATGGTGGCGACGGTTCGGTTTTCGTTGGTTGCCCATTCTCGGACGGCTTGTTTGAGCGTGGGGTTGGGGGTGGTGGTGTGTGGGGTGGTTCGGGCTCGGATGTCGTGTTCAAGTTCGATCGCGTCGAGGTTGCAGATTGCGCCGGTGTTTTTGTTTTTGCCGCTGCGGCCTGTTCCGTTCCTGTCGGTGATTGCGATGCGGAGTTGGTCGAGGAGTGGCATTTCTTGAATCACGGTGGGGGTGCCGTCGTCGAGTTTGCGGATGCGGGGTGTGCCGTCGCAGAGGGCGGTGATCATGCTTTCGAGTGTTGGGGTGGGGTGCATGGGTTGCTCCTGTGCGTTTGTTGGGTGGCGCGGCGGCTGGTGTGGCCGCCGCGCCGTGGTGTGTTGGGTGTTAGTTTTTGATGGTTTTGTAGGTGTAGTTGGGGAGAGTGGGGTTGGGGGTGGTTAGCTGGCTGGCTTTGTATTGGAGGTTGTAGTGTGCCCAGTTGGTGGGGAGGAGGGAGTGGAAGAGGCGTTCGATTTCGTGGCGGCGGTCTCCTGGGGTGTTGGGGTCGTAGTCGATGGTGGCGCACATGATGGGGTGGTCGGGTGCGGTGTTGGTGTAGATGGCGAGGCGTTCTAGCATTGTTCGGTTCCTTCCTTGGTGAGGTTTTCGGTTTTCCATTCGAGGTATCGCGCGAGGCGTTCGAGGTCGAGTGCGTGCTTGACGGTGTTTTCGTCGGCGGCGGGGTTTGCGATGATGCCTTCGCAGAGGGTGTGTACGTGTGAGGTGACGTAGCGGGCTTGGTCGGCGAGGTTGGTGTTGATGTCCTTTCGGGTGGGGGTGTTGTGGGGTTGGGGGGTGAGGAGGTCGTCGATGCCGGGGACGGTGTTTGCAGAAGTGGTGAGCGCGGGCGCTGCGGCGAGCGCATGACTGCCTGCGGTGCCTGCGGGGCGTGGCTGGTAGGTGGTGGGGACGGGGCCGGCGAGGAGTTCGTGTTCGTGTTGCTTGATCCAGGCGGCGGTGGCGAGGCGTTCGGTTTTGTTGTGCTTGAGGCGTGCGTACTTTATGCGGCGGGCGAGCGCGTTGGTGGGGGCGTAGAGGAGTTTGTTTTTGCCGTTGGAGGCGTATTCGATTCGGTTGTTGTCGGGGATTTGGGATTGGAGGGAGTTGCCCTTGTAGCCGGCGGCGCGGGCGATGTCGAGGATGCACCACCAGACGCGGGTGGGGTTGTGGAGTGCGTCGTGCTGGACGGCGTAGCGGATGGTGTAGCCGTTGTGGGTGGTGGTGCCGGGGAGGTAGGTGTTGGTGTTCATGGTGTTTCTCCTTAGTGGGTGGTGGGCTCGATGATGATGCGCACGCCGGGAGTGGGGTGGAGCTTGGTGGTGTAGTTCTTGGTGGCGACGAGGGTGGTGCATCGTGCGTCGTCGTCGATAATGTCGGCGGCGGTGAGGGAGTCGAGTACGGCTCGTGTGAGTTTGTCGACGTCGGGTTTGACGGCGTGGATGCCTTCGCCGTTGGGGTTTCGGTATCGGGGGCGTTGGGGTGGGGTGAATCTGAAGTCGAGGGAGATGATGAAGGGGCCGGGGACACGGCGGCCTGCAGCTTGGGCGGCGAGCGCGGTTTGCAGGGTGTTGCGCCAGGGTTTGAGTCTCTTGTTGGCTTCGATGAGGCGAGCGCGGGTGCCGTGTCTGATTGCTGTTTTGGAGCCTTGGGGGATTGGGGTTCCTCTGACGAAGAAGGTTAGTGGCTCTGAGTGTTCGGTCATTGGGTTGTCCTTAGCGTAAGAAGCTGCTGATGACGGTGAGGATGATGATTAGGGCGAATGAGAAGGTGAGCCAGATCTGGGTGTCGCGCAGCTTGTCGCTGAGGCCGGCGATGCGTTGGTCTTGCCAGTTGGCTCGACGGTTTGCTTCCTTGAGAGTTTCGGTATGCGTCTTGAGTTCTTCGGTGTGTTCCTTGAGGCGGGCGGCGGTGGCTTCGGTTGAGGTGTCGTAGGCGGTTTCGAGGGTGGTGAGCCGCTGGTTGAGGGTGGGGGCGTTCTTGGCTTCGGTGACGGCCTGGGTGAGGGCTTCTCCTGCGAGGCGTTTGAGGTCGTTGTAGCTGGTGGGCTGGTCGGTGGTGGTCATGGTGTTTCTCCTTAGTGGGTGGTGGGGATGGGTAGGTCGGCGATGCTGTGGGTTGCCATGTAGTGTTTGGCGAGCATGCTGATGAAGTAGTGCTGCAGTTCGTGACTGATGTCGAGTGGACCAGTGTCGAGCTGTGAGTGCGGTGGGATTTTGTGGTTGAAACTCTTGCCGCATCCGTCGACGGGGCAGACGATGAAGAGGTTCCGGAGGTTGTCGGAGCCGTCGAAGAGGGTTTCAGCGCTGAGGAAGTTCTCGCCGGCGTTCCACGCGGCGGTTGCGGCTTCAAGGCATGCGTCGCCTGCATCTACGAGGGTTCGCCACATTGTGGTGTGCTCCCGCTGGTAGTGTTCGAGCGTGGAGACGCGGACATCTCCTGGAGTGGTTCCGCTGGTGATGCGTATGTAGTTTTTCTGGCAGTCTTTGCAAAACATCTCCGTTGGCTGGGTGAGGTTCTCGAAATTGATGTGGGATATGCGCAGGGCGTTGCAGATTTGTGTGGCTGCGAGGTGGAATCCGCTGGTCATGGTGACTCATAAAGTGCTGGGTGTTTAGAACGGGGGCTGGTCGGTGGTGTACGGGGTGGGGTATGCCGGTGCTTGCTGGTATCCCTGCGGCGAGCGCGGGGCCGCTGGCTGTGCCTGCGGGGCGGGGTGCTGCTGGTATCCGTTGGTGGGCTGTGCCTGGTATCCGTGGGGCGGGTACTGGGTGGGTACTGCGGGGCGCGGTGCCGGGCGGCCGGTGGAGCCGATGGGTTTGGGGTTGGTGGGTACGATGCCGACGACGGATGCGATGAAGCGGAGCTGGTTGCCGGGGGTGCCGTCGGTGCGGGTGTAGGTTCGCATTTCTTCGATTCCTCGGATGATGACTCGTGCTCCCTTGGTGAGGTTTTCGGCTACAGCTTCGGCGTTCTTGTAGGCGGCGACGCGGCGCCAGGTGGTGTTGAGGGTCTTGTAGGAGCCGTCTTCGAGCTGGCGGACGCGGTTATCTGCGACGGAGAAGTTGCAGACGGTGCCGCCGCCGGGCAGGTTGTGCAGTTCGATAGTTTCGCCGACGTTGCCGACGATGGTCAGTTCGTTAGACATGGGTGAGGTCCTTTCCGATGGTGTTTGCGATTGCGTGGACGTTTGCGGCGTTGGCGTTGGCGAGTGCCTTCAGCTGCGGGCGGGGGTATGGGGGTAGGGGCTTTGCGGCTCCTCGGTGTTGGGGCTCGAGGCTCCCGAGGAGTCGGTTGTAGCGGTTGATGAGGGCGGTGATGTTTACCCAGTCGCTCTCCGAGTAGACGTCTTCTTTTTCCTCGTTGATGAGTGCCATGAGGCGGGTCAGGCCGCGCTTCTTGTGGGCGAGCGCGGCATCCTTCTCCTTGAGGCGCTCCCAGGCTTTGGCAATGTCGGGGATTTGCGGAGACCCGTAGAGGCGTTCGGCGTAGAGCTCCTTGATGAGGTCGGTGCTGCGCTCCGCGGGGATTTCTCCGACAAAGATGCCGGCAGCGGCTTCCTGCATGGGGTCGAGGGACTCGATGCGGGTATCGGTGGCGATGAGCAGGAGCCAGAATTGGCGGAACTCGTCGAGTGTCATGGGGTGCTCCTTTAGGTGAGGGCGTAGTAGTTGGTGGCGGGTATCTGGGGTGGTGGGGTGTTTGGGTTGAGGGCGTTGACGGTGCCGGCGGCACGACGGGCGAAGCTGCCGGCGGCGGGTTTGGTCCGGTAGGAGTCGGGTTCGTCGAGCCAGTCGTCTTGATTGAGCCAGGAGGATGCGTGCTTGATGTGCTCCTCAGCGCGGCCGAGGCGGGTGACGTATCCGCGATAGGCTGCGGCGGCCGTCTTGAGCTGCTCTTCCGTGGCTCCGCGTTTCTTCGCTTTTCCCCAGGCTTTGAACGCGGCGGCTTTTCCTCGGCTGGAGGGGTAGATTTTCCAGAAGGCTTCGAAGGCTTCGGTGTATTCGCCAAGTGCCGGCTTTTTGGGCTTTGCAGGCTTGGGGGTGGGCTCTGTCTCGGTCAGCTCGAAGAGCTGATCATGAGTGTTCTCTTCCCTTGGTTCTCTTCTATGGTTCTCTTCTATTGTTAGTGTGCGGATTTCCGCATAGGGGGTGTGCGGATTTTCACATAGGGGGTGTGCGGATTTCCGCATAGGGGGTGTGCGGATTTCCGCATAGGGGTGTGCGGATTCCTGCATAGGGGGTGCAGGCTCCGTCATGGGGAGTGAAGTCGGCGGTGGGACAGGTTCCGACAGGTGGAGAAGGTAGCGGTTTGATCCTTGCCCTCCGCCCTCGAGTTCCCGGTTAATCCGCGTGATTACTCCCTTCTCCTCGAGTGCCCCTAGCACCTCCCATACGCTCCGGTAATAAATCCCCGTCATTTCGCCGAGTCGTCGCGCTGACGGAAAGCACATGCCCGTCGTGGCGTTCATGCAGTCGGCGAGCGCCAGCAGCACCACCTTTTCCCGTGGGGTGAGTCCGGTGACTTTCCACGCGGCGATGAGGTGCCCGTAGCTCATGTCAGCGCTCCGATTCTTTCGATGTTGAGTTCGCACCGCCACGCGGATGCGGAGGGGACGATTTTGAGGAAGGTGACCAGCCCTGCGTTGCGCAGCTCTTTGCAGAGTTTGTTGGCGGTGGGCTGGGAGATGCCCAGGTGTTGGGCGAGGCGGGTGGGGGAAAGGTCGCTGTGCCCGTTGGTGTCTGAGTGGAGGGTGATCCAGTAGAGGGCGCGGCGGTGGGTTTCGCTCATGCGGCAGTTCTTCTCGTGGTCGAGCCAGGTTGCTTCTGCGAGGGGTCCGAGGATGTCGACGTCAAGCATTGTGTAGCTCCATTCGGCAGGCGGGGCAGGTGGCGCATACGCCGGGCAGTTTCGCCGGGGTGCGCTGCGGGGTACGGTCGTAGGTGATGAAGTAGCCTGACAGGTCAATGTCGACGGTCTTGCCGCAGAGAGCGGCGGCGCGGTGTTTGCCGTAGGCGGCGGCCTGGACAAGAGCGGCATGCTCGACGGTGTGCATGATGTGCCGCATGGTGACTCCTAAAGGGTGGTTAGTGTTTCTTGGTGAGGCGAGCGCGGCGGGCGCTCAACCAGGATTGGAGGTTGTGGAGGTTCTCGATGTCTCGTGGGCTGTCGAGGGTGTCCTCGGGGACTGGGTCTGTGGTGGGGTATTGGCGGTAGATGAGCTCTACAGGAGCCGCAGGTGTCGGTGTGGCTCCTTGCGTTTCCTGTGCCTCGGCGGCTCGGCGTTCTCTCTTACGTTTCCGTCGAGCGCAGATCTTGCACCCGTCGGTGTACGTGTTGATGTCGCCGCCGCAGCCCTTGCAGATTTTCCGCGGGCCGGGGATTCCTCGAGGGTCCCCCATCCTGATCCAGTAGTCGTGCCGGTGAGCGCAGCTTCTGCAACGCTGATTCCTCGTCAAGTACGGGCCGCCACACATGCGGCAGGTTTCCGGATCCGGCGGACGCAGCGCCCGCGTATCGCCGGCACGCCGCCACTTGTTGTGCCTGTTGGAGCAAATCCTGCATCCACGGGTACGCTCCTCGATAGGCGCCCCGCAGCCAGTACAGATACTCATCGTGATTCCTTTCCCTCGTAGGGGCGGCTCCAGTCAATCGTGGAGACCCGCATACGCGGCGGGGTCAGCATCTCCGCACTCGGGAAACAACCCCTGTACGTCCTATGGCGAGCGCGTCGCGCTGACGCATGCTCCAGAGCCTTATCCAGAGACGACTGCGTGAAACAGAAGCCAGTCTCTTCGCTCCATGCCACAGCCTTGATAGTCCAGCCGTGTACACGCTTCGTCAGCGTCCCCTGGCTAATGCCCAAGACCTCAGCCGCCTCAGCCTGCGTGTACAAACGCTCAGACCCCCCCCAATCAGTAGGGGACGGCAACTTAGCCCTAACGCTGCTCACCGAGACCACCTGCCTTCATGTCGTTCACCCAAGAACCCAGAAGAATGGCGGGTGCTGCAGGGATCAGTGATGCTACGAGCAGTACGCCGCGGATCCCGATATCTTCCTGGGCACTCGCGACGCCGGCGATGGTGACGGTTGCGATGACAAGCACCCAGATGACGAGCTTGGTGTTTCGGATGGTGTGTTCCATTGGTGTTTCCTTACGGGACGATGAGGAGAGCGAAGATGGTGAGTGCTGCGAAGAACCAGATGACGGTGTTGACCCATGCGAGCTGGAATAGCCTCTTATTGGTCTCGTTGAGCTCTTCGCGCAGGATGTCGGTTTTCTGATGGAGAGCGTCAGCGCGGCCGTTCACCTTGTTGGTGTAGGCGATGAGCTGGGCGATTGCTTCCTGGTGTTCCTTCTGCACGTCGTGAGCCATCTTGTTGATGGTCACCTGTCGCTTGCTGGACTCCTGGAGGAGCACGAGCGCGGGTTCAATCTCTGCTACCTTGCGTTCGTTCTCGACGACGCACCGCATGGTGTAGGCGACGTTCTGCCGGGTGTGGGTATTCTTCTCGTCGAGGATGGTGTACCAGTGGTCGAGTCGGCTGCCGAGGTTGCAGGTTTCGTCCTGCAGGGAGGCGATGGAGTTGTCGATGCTGGCGATGTCGTCGATGATGCCCTGGTGGTTGTTGATAATGCCTTGGATTGCGGTGTGGCGGTGTGCCCTGCCTGCTGCGCGGTCGCGTTTGGTCTTGGGTTTGGTGGTCATGGTGTGTGTCCTTCCTAGTTGGTGCGGGGTGGGTGGTTAGGATTGTTGGTATGGATTTCTCAACTCTTTTTTCCGGTGGTTCAGCGATTGCGGCTATCGTCTCTGTCTTTTTCGCGATTGTTTCCTGGTACCAGTCCCTTGGCTCGAAGAAAGCGAAGGATAAGGCAGAGGAGGCACACAGGGCGGCGTTAGAGATGCGCGATGCCGCGGTTCGTGCTGCTAAGGCTGCGGAGGAACGTGCCCGGCAGATGGAGCGAATCGTTGCTGAACAGCAGAAGCAGTCCGAGTCTCAGGCCAAGATTGAGTCTCACCTGTGGAGGCCCACATTTGAGCTGACTCCGGATAGAGGTGACACCTATCTGCTGCGCAACGTCACTAATGAATCCGTTGAGGTTCTTGAGGTGGCGAATCTGGATGATTTCGTCCGTTGCAACCAGGTTCAGCAGGTGTTCCGTCCCGGCGAGTCGCTACGCATCTTCATGTTTGGTGCTTCCGGTAAGCCGTTGCCATCGAACCTAGAGCTCCGAATCCGTGGGGTCGATGAGGTCGTCCCTGTCCCGATTCGCCGATAGCTCGCGCTCCTTTTCTTCCTTCTTCTCTTCCCAGGAATCTTTAAACGTCCTGAAGCAGAAGAATCCGGAGACGATAGCGCCGGCAACGCTGATGAAGAAGCAGACGGCATTGAATACAAGGTTGAACTGGTTGGGTTCCATTAGTGTTTTTCCTTCCGGGTGGCTAGAGTGCCCTGAGCTTGTCGCTGCTGTGCCGTATAAGGTGCTCAGCCATGCGGAGGATGCAGGCGTCGGTGACGTCCTGTGAGAAGGTGAGGCATGCTTCGGCCTTGATCTGGTCGGTGGCGAAGTGCTCGTGGAGTGTGATGCCGCATCCAATGGGGCAGGGCATGTGGATGTTCATCCAGTGCTTATCCAGAGGGTTCTCGACTAGCTGGAGCGCGTCGCTTGCGGGGAGGTTTCGCCTGCGTGCCCGCCAGATGACGGCGGCGCGGATTGCGAGGTGTGCCTGGTCGATGAACACGTTCCAAATCGCGGGGTGTGCGTCTTTGATGTGAGCTGGTGCGGCGGCGCCAGCAGAGATGGAGGGGCGCTTGCTGTCGGGGAACTCGGCGAAGACTGTCTGGCAGACTCCGCACCATGCCGCCGGGGCGGTTTTGCCTTCTTCGAGGCGGGGGTCGTGGCGGCTGAGGATGGGAGGTCCGACCCACCAGGTGCCTCGTGCGTATTTGGTGGCTAGTTTGTGTGCCACGTCATTGGCGGTTTTCATGGTTAGTGCTCCTTATCCGTTGGTGGTGTGGTTATCTCCGGTTCAACTGGTCGAGTAACTTACGGAACCTTTCCTCCCTCTTCTTTTCCGCCTCTTCCTCCTCCTCTGGGGAGAGGGGTAGGAGGAGCCCTCGGATGGTGAATTCTTTGACGTCGATTCTGGAGTCGTAAGTGATAGCCACTTCGACGTTGCTGAGGTTCATCCCAGCAGTGACCTGCCGGATGATACGGAGGCTTCTTTCTCCGATTTCTTGGAACATTTCGTCCTCTTCGTTTGTGGTCATTGCCAACTCCTTATTCATTGGTAGTGTGTCCTTGGCTTATTCGGCGTCGCTGGTGTCGTCGTGGTAGCTGGCATGGAGCCTGGATTCTTCGAAGAGCTCATCAAGTGCTTCTTTGATGTCCAGGGAGTTGAGTGATTCAACGGCTTTGGTTTTTTCCTCCCCGCAGGTGACGCATTTGAGTTCGAAGACCCGGCCTACGATCTCCCCATTTCGGGGGAGAGCGAAGACTTTGATGGTGAAGGGGGAGCCTTTGTGTTCCTGGTGTTCTTTCATTGGTTTCTCCTTAGTTGGTGGTGTGGGTGACGGGTAGGGACTGGAGCCAGTCCATGACGGCGGTTGAGGTGTAGTAGATCCTGCCGCCGCGCTGACCCTTACTGGTGCGGATGAAGGCGGGGCCGCTGCGGGCGTTCCGCCAGTCGGCCAGAGTCTGCTCTTTCACGCCGAGTGCCTTTGCGAGCTCTTCGGGTGACCAGAGCGCTAGGTGGTCTTGGGGGATGGTTAGCATCTTTCGCGTCCTTTTCTAGGAATTACTCCTAAATTTAGGAATAGTGGATAAAAAATTAGACAGTGGTGCCCATGCTTGCGGAATGGTCTTCGAAAAGCCACGTGATAGGCACTTGCAAGGCCTCCGCAATCTTCCATGCTTCAGTGATGCGGGGATCTGCCTTACCTGTGGCGATTGCGCTAATGCGACTGGGGTGAAGCCCCGATGCTGCGGCTAGACTGTGCTGCGTCTTGGCCTTCATTGCTAATGCCATTCGCATGTTTTCACTGAAGGTTTCCTTCTGCATCTCAGTGCCTCCTTTCGTTGGTATGCAACTATCATATTCCTATTTTTTGGAATGTGCAACCTGAAACAGGAATTTTTTTTAGAAATCTTGTAGACTGTTCCCATGACAGACATTAAAGAACTGCAATCCCAGGCAGATGCCTTCAATGATTTTGTAAACCGCGAAGTTAAAGTGTGGATGGTAAGGCGAGGTGAAGACCTGCTTACCCTAGCCGCCAAAACCGGTATCTCCAAGAGCAAGCTCAGCCGCTCTGTATATCGGTCGGAGGGCTCGCTCCCTGTTCGTGATCTCAAGACTATCTGCGCCGCACTCAATGTGGACATGACGGTCATTATTTCTGCCGCAGACAATGCGCTGCGAGAACAGATGGAGACTCCCCTTACTGATGCTCAGCTGGCCGCGCAGATTCTTGCCCGAGCTGAGGCGGCGGCGAAGAATAATTACGCTCTCGCCGCGCATCCTGCCGACGACATCCTCACCGAAGACCCCGCCAGCGCCTAGCCCAATCCCAACCACTCCCCTATTCACCAACTTCTCATGAATCACCGAACCCCATATAGTCCAGATGCCCACGCCGCCGAGCTGGGCATCCGCATCATCGACGCCCAACCACCTGCCGGAACCCTCGCCCTCTGGGACGAGGAATCCCGCACCATCATCACCAAACCAGGGCTCCTTCACCGGCAACGCCGCTGCGTCCTCGCCCACGAACTCGCCCACGCCACCCAGGGCGACACCCACTCACCCCTCGACACTATCGCCGCACTCAAGCGCGAACGTAAGGCCGACCAGATCGCCGCAGAATGGCTCCTCACCCCCGATGCAGTCGCCATTGCTCTAGCGATCGCCCCTGACTCGCTCTCCGCCGCCGCCGCCGAGCTTGAAGTTACCGACCGCATCCTCGAAGCCTGGCTGAGGGCACAAAAATAGAGCGGCAACCTTGTCTCAGCCGTTACTCTGAGGCAAGATTGCCGCTCCACACCGCATTCACACGTGTAAGGAAGGACACGCCATGGTCAGAGACCCGCTCCCCATCGGAACACACGGGGTCATCACCCTGACTCGCATCCGCCCGAAGGTGTGGCGTGCTCGGACCAACTACAGGGACGCCCGCGGCGTGCGACGCAACATCACCGCCCAGGCTCCCACTAAAGCCGCAGCCGAGCACAAGCTCAAGACCAAGCTCGCGGCGCTACCTGCCGCAGGTGCCGCACTCAGCGGCTCCACCACCCTCAAGACCGCGCTCCAGCGCTGGCTCGACGGGCTCGACGGGCTCGCCACCAACACGATGCGTAATTACAGCCTGTGGGCGGGGCAAGCCTCAACCGCGCTAGGTTCCCTGCAGCTGAGGGAGCTGACCGCAGGCACACTAGACGCCTACCTCTCCACTATCAAAGCACCCACCGCGCGCTACAACCAGCGTTTGGTTTTGAAGATGTCTTTGGACGAGGCTGTGCGTCTCGGAGCGCTGCCGCATAACCCTGTGCTGGCGACTCGCACGGTGAAGGGCAAGAAGAAGCAGGTGCGAGCGCTGGACCTAGAGCAGGTGAAGGTTCTTCGGTCGCTGGTGGCTGCGCCTGATTCGACGCCGACCTATGACGGGTGGATGCCTGACCTTGTCGATGTACTCCTGGGTACTGGTTGCCGTTGGGGTGAAGGTGCCGGTCTGCGGTGGGAGGATGTGGACCTGAGCTCTGGCGTGGTGACGGTTCGGGGAACGCTGATTCAAGGTAAGGGCTGGCAGGCGGATACGAAGACACATGAACCGCGTACCCTGCAGGTGCCGCGGTTTGTCCTTGATGTCCTGCAGAAGCGGCACTCAGAGGCCCGTGAAGGTGCCGTGTTCGTGTTTGAACAGGGCGGGGCTCCACTTGCCTATAACTCGGCGCGTAACTGGCTGGTGCGGGCGCTGGCGGGCTCTGAACTGGAATGGGTAACCTGGCACGTGCTCCGCAGGACGACAGCGACCTTCCTCGATGAGCGGTTAGGTCTTGCTGAGGCGTCTGCGCAGCTTGGTCACGCCTCGGAGGCGCAGACATTGAGTGCGTATGTGGCGCGCGACCGGCAGGCGGTCTTTGCTGACGTGTTGGAGGGGCTGGCGGGGGCGTAATTTGGTCGCTATTTACTCGCCACTTTGAAACCAGTAAATGCCAAAAATGAACCAGTATTAGACCCTGGATAAAAAAGAAGAACCCCCGCATTTCCCCTAGTCAGCTAGAGGAAATACGGGGGTTCATATAGTTTGCACACCTGTTACGTGTGCGCTCTCACATTAGAAAGCCTTGTTTACCAG
>QWCO01000183.1_pt1 | contig 33296 bp, 50 predicted proteins | sample 1972611 | NCBI WGS metagenome assembly QWCO01 (sample SAMN09866706, study PRJNA288562) | Human oral metagenome isolate term1_saliva, whole genome shotgun sequencing... | reverse complement strand
TGTTTCTCCTCTTAGGCCTTGAATTCCTTGTGGTCCTTGAGTACCAGGTTCTCCATTTGCTCCCGTGTCTCCTTTTGGACCAGGTTCTCCGCGCTCACCACGAGGCCCAGCGTCTCCTTTAGGTCCTGGAGTTAACGAGATGTTTTGTAGCTCAGATTTTGTAGCAAATACGCTTGTGTCTACTTTAGGAGTAGATTCAAGTGCTTGGAGACGTTTCAAGATTTCTGAATCGTCATATCTTGCACCTTCAACATGAATATTGCTCAATGCTTCTTGTAATTCCGATTTGGTTACAATTTCAGTGATTGCAACGATTCGCTTACTATCTTTCTCAATTACTGGTAATTCTTTGTGCTTATCGATTTCAGAAACGCGAACACCAAACGAGAATTTGTAAACATCAGCAGATTGTACTACTTTTTCGATGTACACATATCCTGTTACTGTCTCATCAACAGTAATTAAACTAGTGTCAAACGGCACTTCAACTACATTTCCTGTTACATTTCCAATGACTTCCAGGAATCTATTGGAACGTTGGAAATGGAATAACACAATTACTTTCTTTAAATCAGTCCTGTCCATTGTTAATTCAATTACTGCACTGTTAGTATCGTGAGAATAGAATTCGTCCTGGATGCGATTCATGTTATTTCTAACCTTAGTAGTCAGACTGACATCCTTTTTGATTTTTTTCATATTTCCTCCAATGAAAAAGGCAGCCACGATTGTAGCTGCCTATTGATATTATTGATTGTTTGGACGGTCGTAAGTCATTGCACGAGTGCTATCACTTACTCCGCTTGTTGTTGGATCATTAACGACACCCACGATTACGAAAACTGCGAATAACGCGTTGATAAACACTAATAATTTATCAATTGTTTCGCCTAATTCCAGCCGGATGTTAAAAACAGCCAAGAACGTTTGAAGTAATAACGCTAAGGCTGGAACTAATGTAATCCAAAATGTTTTGTTTAAAATACGTACTCTCCAATTAATCATCATATTTTTCTACCTCTTTCTCAATTATTTTTTTAATTTTGTTTTCTTGATTTTTTCTCATTTGATTAATATACGGCCTCATGGATTCTGGGAATGGCAATCCAAGCGCCTCCCAATTTTCCATTAGTGAGCCGATATAACTAATGATGAAGAATAAGCAGGCTGTAATTCCAATTTCTCTATGTCCTAGAGCGCGTGCATACAGTGCTATAACCATCACTACAGCAACCACTAAGAAATGACGCAGCAAGCCATTAGTACTTGTCTTGCTATCAAATTTCTTTAGTTTAAAGGCTTTGATGTATCCTGATACGACATCAAAGAATACTAACCAAAGCAGAATCTGAATATAAGGACTTTTAAATAAAGATTGAAGATGATCATTTAAAAATCCTAGTTCGATGTCGTGAGGCATTATAGTTCCATGACCTCAACGACTGTCTTATATTTTTTGATTTCTTCACGTTTGTTTGAGTTGTCTTGTTCTAAACGTTGAATGTCTTCTGAAAGATTTTGAATTTTTTGTTCGTATTGTGCTTTTTCTTCGTTCATTCGATTAATATCTGCCTGCTTAGTAGTCACTTTCGTTTCTAATGCAGTAATTCTATTTTTAATTTGTTCCAATTCCATAATTTTTACCTCCTAATTTGTAATAACAATGCCATCAAAACACAGCCAGTTGCTATCCACGTTTTTTACTACTACAACAGTCCCATTCCCTGCTCCGTCATCATAAATTGCCAAAGTGCATGGATTGTATCCTTGTGTAATAGCTTTAATAAACATTTGCTTTTCAATCTTTATTTTTGGCAATTTGAAAATATGTTTCCAAGCTGTTACATCACCGTTTTTGCAACTTCCGCGTAATTCTATAGCACCGTTATTATTAATCTTGTACTGTATAGAATTATAATCATTGCTGAAGTCAGTCCATCCGTTTAAATATGACACGTTAATCCATACATTCGTCCATTCAGTCCATCTTCCGTTATCTAATCTTCTGAGATGTACAATTGTTGAATTGAACGGTGTATATTGCTGTATGCAATAATTAGTATCCGAACTATGAGTTATTACAGATACGTATCCATAATTATTAGTCCCTGGAGGGTTGTGCTGAACACCAAACGCATGATAAGTCCCAGCAGTTTTTAAATTGTTTAAGTCGCCATTATACTTTAATGACTTTCCATCTCTAGATGTCAGAGTGAATTCCTGTACTGGTTTTCCTCGCGACATAATGCCATCTTCGACATTTAAACTGCTATGGAATGCTACTGGAAGATGTGACTCGAAGTGTCCATCTAGCTCTGGGAATCCTCCTACAGCAGCTCGATTATCACCCCATGACCACAGCACTCTAGATGAGCGAACGAGCAGCACAGAGTCTACTAAATCACTTAGCTTATCTTGAATCACTAACCGAACGTTGTACGCTTTAGACAGTTCATAAAATGCGCCACAGTCGATTTGACGGTTGATTTTCTCTGTGCTCTCATTTGTAAGGTTAACGGCATCAATCCATCTGTTTGTCTTTTTGGCTGAGTACTGGATTTTAAGAGTATACGGATTCCTATTCACTCCATCAATTACTAATGGACTGACATTAGCAGCAACCGTGGCAATGATGGTTTTATTAGTACCGTTTCCCGTTCTGTTAGCAAGAAATGCGATAATCTTAGGAGCGTAATAATCCCATACTTTAATCGTTTTTGATTTAGTAGCGGTTCTTCCTCGTGAGTCAGTAATCTTGGCAGTAACTTCTAAATTGCCTGCCTTGTTTGCAGGAAAGTCACCACTAGTCGCTCTCACAACTAAATTATCTACAGTTAATTCAGTAGATATAATAGTTGACCCGTAAGAACCTGTTGCACCGTTCGTTTCTACCCTCATCACTGATTTATCTTTAATGAAGTTTCCTGCAGGGATGAATTCTGCCAATTGCGCTGTTCTTTCAGAAACTGTTACGTCTTCAAGTGTAGGAACGATAGAAGCAGGAACCTTGATTGGGATGCCTCGTTTATAGACATCGTTTCCGATTTGCTCAGTCCCTCTAAACGTCTTTACACGAACGTCTAATGCTCCAGTATCACTATTGGTAATTCGATTAGCGTAATCGATTGGGACTGTGAACTGCAAGCTCGTGTCGTGCCCACTTCCTAAATCAATAAAATTACTACCGTTAACGCTCCATGAAACTTGATGCCTAAACTCATCTACTTTCTTATCGATAGTAATTGTAATTGGCTGTCCTAATTCCGCTTCTGTGACAGATTTAATTCCACTAGATCTTGGAATGTTTTCTAGGTTGACAGTTCCGCTAAACCAGTTAATATTTCCCTGGTCTGCAACATTAGTTAATCTAGCCCAAATAGCAATACTTTTAGTTCCGTCTTCATTGTGCGGAATCGTCATTGTGCCACTTCCGAACGTAACCCAATCGCGATTTCTTAAGTCAAAGCTAACGTATTTACTTAAAACATACTGTCCGTTAATTTCAACTTCTGCTAATGAATCGTTATTTAAATCATAAACCCACGTTGTGTTCTTTTCTAACCACAACTGCCACGATATTGTAGAGGTGTTCGTCGTGATATCTCTGCCTGTCTCGTTAACTTCAAGAACTAGACGGACATATCCACTAGATGTTGTTTTAGATATCTTAACCATTTACAGCACCTCCCACGTATGAAATTACTGTGAATTCGCTGTTGTATCGTTCAAAGATATGGTTCGCAATAGTAACAGAATTCCAAAATGTCGCACTTACAATGTTTAATTGTTGGCCTGAGATATAAGCTACTACACGCCCAGAATCAATGAATTCCAAGCGCTCGTTTGTGTAACGTGTTTGCAGCTTTTCACCATTTTTCCCAATAAGCAATCCATCTTCCGATACGTTAAAATATGTTGAGATTGCATTAAGAAGAACGCTGGATTGCTCCATGTTAAGCTCTACAGCTTTGGTTCTCTGTCCAAGTCCCTTAATCTCTTCTGCAGTCTCTTGAATTTTCTTGTAAGATTCTTCTAGATTGCTGAATCGCCCAGTTAAATCTCTGAATGTGTCTTCTGTTACTTGAGATTTGTTGATAATCTCCATAACCTCGGCAAACTGATTAGCATGTTCCCGGTTGCGTTCTTCAAATTCTTTCTGTAGGCGTTCCAGTTCTTTATCGTCTTTCTTTAATACAGGTTCCCATTTACCATTTGTGTAAATCTTAGGGATATCTTTACCAGGTGTGCTTGTATCCGTCCACAAGTCTCCAACGCTTGGATTTGACGGAGGAGTTGGGCCGATAGACTTATTAACAATGAAGTCTTTAATAACAATCGAGCTGCTTGCAGCAACTTGATTCCCTTCGATTGCCTCACAGATAAATGTGGCTTCTCTATCAACATCATTGTCAGTAATTGATAATTCACTGCTTCCATTTGAATGCTGTTCATTCCACGCTACATCGTCTGTTCCATACTTGCTCTCACGTTTCCAACGATATGTGAAACGATTATTCATTGGAATATCCATCTTGCTTACATTAGCAATTAATTTAGTTGCTATATTGCTATTTTGGAATACAATGCCATCAGTAGACTGAATTTTCATCACGAATGGCACTTCTGTAAAGTCGAATAATCGTTCTTGAACTAGCGTGCTTAATCGTTGCACTTTTTCAGAGATTGTGTCTGGATTTTCAACGATATTAGTAATAGTTATTTTCCCGTTATTTCGATTTGATAATTGAATTCTTAACTTGGACACTCTAGCCTCTAAGTGTAATGCTGGTTGATATTCGTTATCGACGATAGTAACACTATCCCCAATGTTCAACTCTTCTGGTAAGTAATCGATATCAATATCATAAGTAACCTCTGGATAAGCTCGTTTTTTTAATTGATTTAGTGTTTCATTAAATAAGGCTTGTTGAGTTTTAGCGGTGCTTTCATAAGTAGCTGTAATGTATCCAGCGTCTCTTGCTGCACTAGGATGTCTTGTCCAACGCTCCCCTTCTTGAAGATCGTGCAATGTATCTTCACTAACCCAGTAACGGCCATCGTTGTATTTAAAACCTACTAGAGATACTCCATCGCCATATCCTCGCAATGCAGTAGCTAGATTCTCAATACTTTCTTTCTTAGTAATCTTACTGATGTTAGTTCCATACTCTAATCTAACTTTATTATCCTTACCGATTCGTTTATAGAAATTCACTAATTTACGATGGATTTTGCCATGTACAAACTCATAGCTATAATCCATTTCTGCATCAAATGCTTTAGCAAGTCGTCTTAATCTTTTGGTTGCAGTCTCAAATCCTTCAGTTTTAATTGTACGTTTGTTTGTAGCTGGGATTTCATTAACACCAATTTCCCAACCAGAATCATAAGTTGAAGCCTCAAAATATTCTGCGAGTGTTTTAGGTTTATCTTCAATTAACGGCCATACTGTTTCTCCAAGCAAGTCCATTCCAGCGTCCTCACAGTAGAATGTCTTGCTGTTGCTATCCTGCTCAATTGATACAATCTCAAATCCTCGAATTTTCTTGCCGTCAGATACAAAAAGATAGCACCCAATAACGATTTTCTCTAAATCTGGATTGCCATCTTTGTCGATTGTAAATTCATAAGTTCCAATTCCAGTATCGATATCCTTTTCGAACCAATCATCATAAGCTATCAGTCCGCCAGATAAGTCAAAACTTACCTGGCACAAAGTAGCATATTTTCTAGTTGTAATTGTTATCATATCCATCGCTCCTTAAACGTAGCTTCTACGACTGGAATCTTATTTTCATCACCAAGTATGGCAACTTCTGTAAGTCCAGGTTGGATAGAAAACACTTGACTTGCTGCATTGATGTACTTACGTTCACCATTGATAGTAAGCTTGTTCTCAGCACTATCAAACACTACTACATCATTAGTATTGATGACTGTTGGTCCGTTCTCATAACCATACTGAACTACTTTTCCATTAGGGTGCGTGAAAGATATCATTTTGTATGTTTTTCCTGCAGTAAACTTATATAGTGGGTAAACATTAGTCGTACCTTCATTGTTGAAGATAAGCTTATTTGATTCTCTCTTTGCAGTTTTATCAGTTTTTGAAATTGCAAAAGGATTGTAGCAATGTATTTCGAATGCGCCTTGAGCATATTTGAATGTGATTAAATTAAAATCACTAGTTCCGGATACGACACCCTCATAATAAACATCAGGTTGATATCCAAACTCAAATTTGCTAATGCCAGGCACTAGCAACGCTCTTTGAATCGCGATTTTACTTTTTTCGATACGATCACCAAGAATTGTGAATTGAACCTTTATAATTCTTTTGCCGAATCTACGACGAACGAATCGTTCTCCATCAACTAGAGCGTACTTTCGAGAGGTAGCACTCATTTCTGGAGTAAATCCAAAATCAATGTTGTTGATGATCATTAAGTTTCCAAGCTCTTGTCCATTCACTTTTAAACTAAACATTAGCGCTCACCTCTCTTTCTACGTTCTCGTCTATCTAATCTGTTTTGCTCGTCTGTAATGTATGGAGTGATTTGTTTTCCAACAACTTTTCCATCTAATTCAACTGTCGTATGCAATTCTATTTTTTGATTTGAATCTTCTGAATCATAGCGATAGTTATCTGGATTCCATGAACTCATTTGAGAAGCTTGCTGTCTTGTTAGCTCAACTCCCCCAACTGTAGCCACGTTACCATTGAAATCTAATTCGCTGTAAAACTCGTTATTCAAGTACTTATCGACGATGTTATTAACTTCTTCCGCGATACCTTTAACTGTATCTTGGACATCACTAAAACCGTCTTTCAATCCAGAACCGAATCCATCCATAATGGCATTACCTGCAGGAATTAATAACTTTCTATCGTACTCGATTGGACCTTTATGGTCTCGAATCCAGTTCGCAATTCCTCCAACGAAGTCTGTAACAGCTCCCCAAGCAGCTTTCAATCCACCGAGAAAGCCATCCATGATAGCTTGTCCAGCTCCTGCTAAGTCGATGTTCCATAATCCGTCGAAGATTCCAGTAATTCCAGAAACTAAAGTGGAAACAGCATTCGACATAGCGTCCCAAGCGGCTTGCGCCCCAGTCACTAATCCATCGATAATCCCTTGAACTCCAGAAACTAATCCATTCCATCCTGCAATAGCTGCACCAGAAATAGCGTCCCATAGACCGCTTAAGAATGCAGCCATACCATTGAATGTAGCTTGAACACCTCCAACGATTGCGCTGACTGCTCCAGAGAATATTGAAGTAATTCCGTTCCACATCATTGAAATTCCGTTCGAGATTCCATCCCAAATAGCACCTAAGTCCGTTCCTAATTGCCCGAAATTAAGTGTCACTAAATCAATGATGATTAAGATTGCTCCAAGGAATACGGATTTGATAACTTCCCATGCTCCAGTAAAGTATGCAACATATCCATCAAACATTTGAGAAATTCCTGAACTCATACCGCTCCATAGTCCTGTGAATGCATCGATAAATGGTTGAACAACAGCCATAATTGCGCCTGTGATAGCACTCCAAATGGCTGTTGCCACACCGACAATACCTTCCCAAATAGCTGTTGCTGTTTGGGCAATATTATTCCAAGTATCAATCAAGAAACTTGAAACAGAAGTCCATGTGCTAGATAGGAATTCTGTAAATCCTTTCCAAATAGCTTTTCCTGTTTCTGTTTGAGTAAAGAACCAGGTTAATGCAGCTACTACAGCAGTAATTCCTACAATCCAGGCTGTAAATGGATTTGCGACAACAACCGCTTTAAATGCAACCATTCCAGCTTTAGCAGCCGTTAAACCAGTTTTGAATCCATCAATTGCACTCTTAACAGTATTTACAACTTTTAAAGCGACAAAGCCTGCTGCTAATCCTGCTAACACTGCTGTTACAGAATCGACTGCTGCAGGAGTTTGGTTAATCCAATCTACAAACTGCTTAATCCAGTCAGTTACTGTGCTAATAGCACCAGTAATGCCTTCGAATGCTGTTCCTAACTCTCCTACATCTCCACTTATTCCAAGAATGCCTTTTAATTTGTCTATAAAGCCTCCGAACAAATCGCCAATACCACCTACTGCACTCTTAATGTTTTGGAATGCTGTAGAAAGGTTATTGATAATCGTTTGTGTAGTAGATTCACCGAAGATAGCTGTTAATCCTTCTTTGATGGCGAATCCTAGCACTTCTGGAATGGCTTTAACCGCATTTTTTAGCAGTGGAATGAAGTTCCCAAAAACAAACGTTTGAACGGTTTCTTTTAAGGCCTCTAACGATGGTGTTAAATCCTCTCCAAGGGCCATATTTCCAAGCACGTTTTGTGCTGCAGCCTTCATGGATGCAAATGAACCGGTGAATGTAGTAGATGCTTCTTTTGCGGTTGTTCCGGTAATGTCTAAGTTTTCTTGAATCGCGTGGATTGCTTGATAGACATCAGACAAGTTATTGATATCGTATTTAACTCCAGTGAGTTTCTGAGCGTCAGTAAGAAGACGTTGCATTTCTTCTTTAGTACCACCGTATCCGAGCTTTAAATTGTCCAACATGGTGTAGTTCTGCTTAGCAAAACCTTGATATGCGAATTGGATGCTTTCCATCGATGTACCCATTTTGTTAGCATTATCTGACATATCAATCATTGCCATGTTTGCTATCTCTGCAGCCTTCCCAGTGTCTCCACCGAGTGACTGCAATAGACTTGCACTAAATCCTGTTACAGATTCCATATACGCGTTAGCAGACAAACCGGATGTTCTATACGCTTCTTTAGCGTATCCTTTAACGATATCGGCACTGCCTTTGAATAATGTCTCAATACCACCGAGCGATTGCTGGAGTGCTGCACCCTCGTTTAATGAAGAAGCTAAGGTATCCTTAAGAACTTTCCCAATACCGATTGCAGCAATCATCTTGGTTACTGTACCAGCAAAGCTTTTCATAAAACCTTGCCCAGCTCTATCTCCGGCGCCGACTACTTCTGTTCCCATAGCCTTTTCAATCATTCCTTTGATTCCGTCAGCCGATGGGATTATCTGGACATAAGCAGTACCTAATTCTGTTGCCATTAAGTTTCCTCCTTCCCTAATAATCTATTTCTTTCTCTTAAGAACTCCTCGCCCGAACTAAATGTCTGAGTATCTGACTCTGATTTGCGCTCATCTATACCTAGTAATTTTTCTAGAATCGATTGAGGTACATTAGTACCTTTTGACCCGTCTTTCGTCTTCTGCCATGCTAGTATGCTTAATCTATCCACAGCACAAGCTAATAACGACTCTTCCAACGTGATTCTATTTCCAGACATGATCATCTTAATTCTTGAGTTTTGTCTTAAACCTAAAGAAAAAACGGCCACCGTTAAAACCGGTAGCCGTCGATAGTCATAGATATGATAAGTTTCTGCTAAGTCGCAAATTAAAGCATCTTCATCAGTCACAATCATTCTTGCAAGGGCCATTATTTTTTTAAGGCTTTAGCCTGCGTGAAAATCTCAGTAATTTCCTCATTCATTTTCTGAATGGATACACATCCATTTTCATCTCGTACATGATCTTTTAATGCAGCCGCTGCAGCAGGGCCTAGAACTTTTCGAACAACCTTAGAAATTAGAAGAGGATTCTCTTCTAACTCTACAAGTAGTTCTAATAGTTCATAGTCATCGTTAATTGTGTTCTCATTGATTTGGAATTTAAATCCGGAAGATGTTTTCCCTTTAATCATAATTAACCTACTTTCTTAATGTATTCGTAGTGAGTGTTTCCGTCACCGTCAGGAAACGCTGCTAAGGTAGTTTCATAGCCAATGTTTTCTCCACCAGCGTATTTAACGTCACCTACTTCTGACACTTTAGCAAGTGGCAGTACCATACGTTTAATAACCCCTGATTTGAGGACCATATCTACTACGAATGATTTTTCTTCGTAATCTTCGGCTTTAGATTTAACAGTAATTCCTGTTTCTAAAGTCCCAGTTACGTTCTTTTCACCGTAAATTAATTTCAATACGTGTAAGTTTAATGCCTCAATTAAAGTGAACTTGAATTTGTCCTCTTTCTCTTTCAACATTGTGTTAACGATTGAACCGCCCCACTCCTTAACGTTTTCAGACGATGCGCTGTTTGCATTTTCTAAACCATTTTCAGATACGAAACCTAAGTTTTCGAATTTAGTATCTAACGCTGTTTCTGCGTCAGTAGGTAATTCTGTTCCTTTAGGGGCCATGTAAATAGCTCCACCAATCTTAGGCTTAGCTGCAGTTACATTACTCGCGTTGTTTTTATCTGCCATATTTTTCCCTCATTTCTAATAATGTCTGATATCAAACACTGCTTGATATCTGTATTTTTTCGATTCTGTGTCTGTATAGTTGTAGTCGCTGTTTAAACTAACATCAGACACGTCGTTTAATTCGACTAACTGTTCAACTATCTCTTTTACAGTTTCATTCAACAAAGAAGCCTCATACATCGACTTTCCGTAAGATTGGAAAGCAAATGTAGAGGCTAATAATTTATTGCGCTTAGAGCTACCTGTTTTTTGAATTAATACAAACTTTTCTGGCATCTTAGGTGCAAGCTCGAATACAACAGGGCATTCTAACTTACTTGTCATGAATTTTCTAATTTCAATCTCTATCAACCTCTCACCGCCTTCAATAATGTATTGTTTTTCTTATTATCCTTCTTAGCTTTAGCTGTAGCAGCTTTAACTCGTCCCGTGGCACGTTTCTGACCGATTTGAGTGTCTGCCTCATATCCAGCTCCTGCTCGACTAGCAATCTCGTTGGCTCGTTCACTAATCATCTTCTGGACAGGATCAGATTTTAAGAAAGCTCCAACACCTTTAGTGTTTAGCTTGAATTTAAACGAGCTACTCATATCGTTCCACCGTCACTTTCTTGTGCCAGGCAGTTGGTACCATGGGTTCAATTCCTTCAACGACTGGTCCGAAGGTTCGGAACGTTTTCCCAAAGAATTTAACTTCCCTATCTTCCCAGTTATGCGTATCTCCTTTAGGAATGCCGAGAGTGTACACTGCTTTCTTTCCGTACAGTTGAACCTGGTTAATGACATCAGTAGCCTCAGTAGGAGACACTAAGACGTTCTCTACTTCGATTTCTACATCATCGTATGTTGCAGCACCCATCTCATCCTCACCAGTTTTCACACGATCTACTAATGTGACAGTAATTCCTTTAATCATAGAATTCTATCACTCCAATCCGTTGCTTGGTGAAGCCTAATCGCTTCAATTCTGCATTCTTGATGAAAATGCCTCCACCAGGAACGAGATACGAGCCACTAACTGAGTAGCCTAGAGCGCTTTGACTAAATTGAGTCATCGGCTCTTGTTCTGTAGAAGTCATTAATGTACGAGCTACAATATCAACTACCACAGATTTAACCACGTTCTCATAACTGGAGCGCTCTACAACCATATTGTCTAAATCTTTCCCATAGCGACGAGCCTCTTCCCTCAGCATGTCAGATACAGTGGCAAGAAGTGCATTCGCTCTATCAATCTCAGACGGTTGCAGTCGTTTCCAGAGTCGCTGTAAATCGTCTAAAGTCGCAAATGAGTTCATTAATCATCATCCTTTGCTTCTTTCTTCGTCTTAGCTTTGATTTTCTTTTCTTCAACTGGTTCCCATGAGCCAGACAGCACGCTATCTGACTCAACGATTACACCAGTATCCACATTTCTATACTTCATAAGCACGACCTACGCTTTAACACGAGCAAATGCTTTCTCATCTAGGATTCCCCATCCGATATACGCTTCTGCACGTAAGCAGATTTCGTTGTGTGCTTTTAAGTCACGACCTGCACCGTCTGGATCACCATATTGGATAATTTCCATAGGAATGTTGTCAGCGTAACCCCATTTGAAACGATTTTCGAAGTCACCAACGATTGCGTGGTCTGTCTCAGCAGTTCCACCAGTCACTGTTAAGTTTTTGCTCATATCAGAAGCCATTCCATAGAATGATTTAGGATTTTGACCAAAGCGGAATTCAGGGTATTGAACAACCCCATTAACTTTGATTTTAGCTAATGCTTGTCCACCTGTTGGAGATAAAGCAATACCAGTAACATCACCGCCGTTAGCTACTACTGTTTGAACTGCAGCGTCAATGTTATCGTCGAAAGTATCAGCAGCATAGTTAACGATGTTGCTCTTAATTAATCCATCGAATGAGTTAGTGTCGCGGAAAGTTGCGTCTGTCATTGTTTTAGGCTCTAATCCGTGAATTGCTGCAATATCGAATGCTTGAGCAATTTTCTTAGCAAATCCGTCAGTGAATGCTGATAAGAAATCAACTTGTTTCTCTTCAGAAGCACGTAAGAATTCGTCTGTAATACGAGCTTGGTAAACGAATTTCAAAGGTTTGATGATTACAGATTCAAGTTTTGCTTCTCCAGCTTCTTTCTTCTTACCTTCACCTACGATTTGAGCGTTACCTTCTAAGTTGAATACCATTTGCTCAGTTCCATTAAATGGAATTGGTTTTTGTTGAGATAACGATGCTAAGACTGATTTGCCTTGCACTTTAGAAAATAGATCTTTAACTAATTCTGGTTTAAAAAATGTTCCTGCTTGTAATGTTGGCATATATTTTCCTCTTTTCTTTTTGATTATTGATTTAATTCTTGTAACATTTGTCGCATTGCTGTCGTTCTACCATCGCCTACGACTGGTTCAACATCTTTCAATGGAGCGACCGGTTTTGGTTTGATAAATGCAGATAAACGTTCCGCATCGGCTTGCAAGCTCTCTTCGTCGCTACCTTGTAATCTGTCCGCCAGCTCGTATGGAAGACCTTTTTGCAATGCAATTTGAGTGCGAAGCTGTGTTCCTTTGTACTTCTCAACAACTTGGTTAACTTCTGCCAGTTCAGACTCTTTAGCGCTAATAAATTCGTCTTTCTCAGCTAGCAGTTTGCTGTTGCTGTCGATTGTTAATAACAACTCAGCGTTCGTTTTTTCCAATTCCTTCACACGAGATTCTAACTTCTCTAATCCGGCATACTTCTCTTTCTGACGAGCGAGTCGTTCACCAATGATTCGGTCTAGTTCTTCTTGTGTTTCAATCGTTTTAAATTCAGGCATGTTACTGCCTCCTTTCTCCGCGTTTAACCTGCGCGTACAGTAATTTTTTTATTAAAAAAAGCCACTACATAAGCAGTGACCTTTAGTTTAATAACTGATTTTTTGTTTTTTCTTTGGCTTAGATGTTGCGCAAAGCCAATGCGCTAACAATGCGCTATCCATAAGACTGATGTCTACATCATCGAAGTGTGAACGATATCCGAATCCACCGTTTGAGCCGATGTTCCGTTTATCGCAGTTTGTTACGACTTTAGACAGTGAAGGCTGTCCTGAGTGGCAGATTGTCTTTTGATACACACCCTGTTCGAACATCGCATTTGCTACGATGATTTCTTTAACTGTAGGTAATACTACATTCCTTATTCGGAACTCTCTCAATTCATCATCGAGAACTTTCTGTCCACTAGCACCATCTATAGCTATTTGTGATGGTTTAGCTTTACGTAAGAAATCAACTATCCATCCATTACCATTTCGAACAGATTGGCAATCCACCGTTTCAACGAAGATATCATCGAAATCTGTCCTAATAGCAATACTTAAGGCTACGTTAGTTCCATCTTGTCCGTATTTGATACCAACGAACATAGGTCCTTTGAACTTAGGCACTTCATCAAGTCTAAGGGCCTCCCACTCAGCTTCTGAGATTGCTGATTTTTGATTGTATGTAGGCCAGAACCCAAGACGTTGGATGTTATGGTCTAGCTTATCGTCACCTAGTTCGGCTTCAATCTTACGTTCGTCTAAGTGGTAGCCCATTGAAGGGTTAGAATTGTACCAGGCTTCAATGTCCGATATCTCTTTTTCAGTAGACACAGACCATTCTGCCCAGCCGGAATACTTACCGCGACCAAATAGACACGTTTCACGGAATTTGCTGAACACAGTACCGCTTGAAACTGGCGTTGGAGGTGTTCCACACATAACAGTGATTGGATTATCACTGTCAGTAACCGTATATTTCAACGCTGACTCCTGCTCAGTTGTATATTCTTGAGCTTCGTCTATGATCATGATGTCGAATCCTTCACCCAGTCCACCGTTGGAAGTACGAGTCCTGAACTGCAGCACTCCTTCTGTGTTTTTTAGGGCGATGCGTTCTTGACCTTTAGCGCGTATGGATGTGAAGTCTTCACCATCAACGTAACCCATCTTTTCTAAATACCGTTTGACCTTCTCAAAAGAAGAGTGCGAGGTACTAATTCGATGAGCCGTGTGTAAGATGTTCAATCCCTGGTGCAATCCCCAAAGTTCAAGCATATAAAGAAGTTCGGATTTTCCATTCCGTCGAGGAATCGAATATCCGAACTTTTGATGAACCCATAGTCCTTTTTTGTCAACAGCCATCATAGCCTCTAGCAATTTCTTTTGCCAGATATAGCTGCTTAATCCTGTTTTTTCATAAATTTCTATAGCTTCCTTACTGAGAGACCTTTTCTTAACGTAAGGCAGGATGACTGATTGTGTAGGAAGCTGATTCCCATATTTTTTTCTAGCCATTCACTCATCCTCTCTTGATTAAATAGTAGCTTCGTAGTATAATAAAGTAAAAGGAAAGTTGGTTTGGCACCAAAAGGATTTTTATCCGGCGCCTAAGCTAACTTTCCTTTTTTAATACATCTACAACTAGATTTCCTCTTTTTATAACAGATATATTTATACCTCTTATGCCTCTTCTATAAATCATATCCAGTTGTTTTAAAACTTCCTCGTTTGATAACAACGAATTTGTTATATCAAATATAATATTTTCCGATTGTTTTTTAGCTTTTCTACAATTCTGATCTATTGTCCCTTTACTATTCCCAGTTATTTCCTTTAGATCAAATTTCTTATCATTAATAAGATAATCAGGCGTATTCACTCCCTCTGGATAATTCACTCTTGGCACCATCTGCACATGAACTCCAAAAGTATTCGCCATCCACTTCCCTACTTCTTTTTCTTTCTCAGAATAGTCGAGAACAACGTGCTTATCATCAACCTTTAACTTTTTCTCGCCTACATTCCAGAACAATAAATCATTAAATTTAGCTTCTTTGTAGTTTCCTAACCATTCTTCTTTTACACTTATATAATTTTTTGTTGTTCTGATTGATTTTACACTTTTTTCTTTTGGTTCTACATTACTCCATTTTTTACTCCACACATTTTGTTTTTTTCCATCTCCTGGATGATAATCTACTGTACAAGTACATCTAGCATGCCGTCTGAACACATCCTTGCTAACACCTGGATAAATGTAAATGCCGGCTAGTTTGCTACACCAAGCACAACAATTTCCATCAGTAGTACGAACAATCTTTGGTTTCAATCCCGATTTGAAATGGAAATCTGCATTAACTTTGATGTGATTATCCACGATATTTTGATTAAAATTAACGATAGGCTCTTTAAGAATCCATGCCACATCATCGAACTTCTCTTCGTACGATAATCTGTTTACTAATCCATCAATTCTTCCTTGATTGATTGGAGCTTGTATGACTTTTAATCCAATTCCAGCCTCTTTGTTTAAGATTTCTTGAACTTGCTTAGCGTATGAACTTACCATCTTATGGTTGGTTCCAAGCGTTTCATTCAAAATACGACTAGCAATGTTAAAGTGCATTTTTCCGTCCGGAAGAATTAATCCACTAATGTTGTTTTGAAGTGCCTCAGAAAGAATCTGCCCTAATTTAGTCGCAAATTCATGCGCATCTATAAAGTTAGCTTTACCACTTCGCGCTAGAAGTAGTAATCTCTCTAATTCTGCACTCTTTTCAGCCTGTTCAAAAAAATCAGCTTTTATTTTGTCAAGAAGTTCTGGAACGATATCATCCATTCACATCAGCCCCTTTAATTCCTGTTAAATCGCGAATGGTTTCTGCTGTGATATATCCTGGAAGCGCTTGGTTTAGCTTAATTGCTCCATCTCCGAGCATAGTCAATGTAGATGCATCCGCTTCAAACAGCGGTTCCCATTTAACTACAGTTTTTGAGAATTCCTTACGCATAAATCTGAAATCATCACGTAAGCACACAGCTACATAAGCAACATTTAAGAATCCTGACCCTAAAGAACGCTGTGCAGCTTTTCCTGCAAGTCTCAAGTTTTCATGGCTTGCTTTAATAGCCTCAACGCTAGATGGATTGTTAGAAACGAATCCTAAGTCATCAAGCGTCAATCCTGTTTCACCAGCAAATCCTGCCGCTGCCATTTTCAGTTGCTCAACGAAAGGTGTCATGCTTGCAGCCGTGAACTGACCCACTGAAGGTTTATCTCCATCGTCATCTTTAGTGAACATGATAAAACTTGAGATAGTCGCTTTAAGACTCTCGATTGTTTCTGCTTCTTGGCTCACTCCTAAAACGTATTTCTGAGGGAATGAGTAGAATTCAGCCGTTACTTCTGAACGTTCAATAGTTCTTTGAGCTGTTTTCTGATAATCAATTCCAGAACGCGTGATTCTTGAACGTCCAAACGGTCTGTCTGCGTCTGGTCTATGGATAATAGGAACTAGCAGTGGAATACCTGTTGGATTTTCAATCGAGTAAGGCTCTTCTCCTTTTGGATAAAAGATTGTAAAGTCAGGAGTGAAGTATGCTTCTAATAAAGGTCTGTCGTAATCGTCTCGTTTAAGAACCGCATACCCTTCTGTTAGCAAATTAGTAATTGGATCTATAATTCCTGTTGCATTGCTTGCCTCAATCACTTGTAATCTAGGCATTCCTTCTTCGTCTTTAGAAATGTAGATAAAGCAACATGAACCAATCAATGCAGATAGAATTGCTGAGTCGAAAAAGATATCTGGATTGTTATACCGAAAAATTTCATTAGCATTAAAATCATCGTTCGCAAATTCTCTAAAAATCAATCTATCAGCTAAGCTATCTACAGCCTTTGTTGTCCATCCAAGAACTGTTTTGTACTTATCTCGGATTTGAGCTGGAATAGTAATTCCGTCAGTGTTGTCTACTTGCTTCATTGAGTAATAATTGTATCTTAGTTGTACTCTGCTGCGATATCCGTTCAACTTTCGACGGAGGTACGCTTTACCTTTCAATTCCATTTTTTGTTTCTCCTTTTTTTGAGTTTTGGCGCGAGAAAATTTGTACAATACTGCCTGGGAGGTCGCCAGAGCCACGAGGTAGGTTCCCCTCCCCCCCTATCACTCAGGCTTGTAATTTGCCCAATCTCTTGTTTGTGGCAAATTGCGGTTCCCGAGGACTTGTTTGACTTCACGCGCTTGATTAAATAATTTATCTGATTTTTGTCGGTTACACGTCCAGTGGGCGAGCTGTAGGTTTTCTATGTCGCTTGGATGTCCACCTTTGTTGATTGGAACAATGTGATCTATTACTGGTGACAGTGGGTGTGGATACTTAAGCTTGAAGTCTACAGGCTTTCCACAAATTCCGCAGACGTTCTGGGTCTTGAATATCTTCTTCTTATTCTTTTCGAAGGCTACTCGATGTGGCCCAATCCTATCTGGTCTTACCATTTCAATTCATCCTTTATTTAAATTTTATGCAGCAGGATCATTTTAACCCTACCGGGTTTAATTGCATGGGGGTGTTTTTATTATCGTACCGCCATTTCTAAAGGGGTGGGGGTATTAAATATTCAAGGGTACCGGGGTATTCTTGAATTTATCATATCTTACATTGTGTTAAATTCGAACGACGCTCGAAACCATTGATTTAATAATGTTTATTTAACTTTTCTTTTTTGAATTTACACATTCTCAATATGTTAAATTAAACGGCTTTATAAGTAGAAATCGTCCATTGATTTATCCTGCTGATCTTGTTGGATTCCGATGTATCGGAGCGTGATATCCGGACTTGCATGGTTGAATAGAACCATCAACATAGCTACATCTTTATTGTTCTTGTAGTGATGGTAGCCAAATGTTTTGCGCATCGTATGAGTTCCAACGTTCTCAATCCCGATATCTTCTGCTGCAGCTTTAAGAATGTAGTAAGCAGCTTCACGAGTGATTGCTTTATTCTTTCCTTTTCTGCTTTTGAATAGATAGTCATGTGGGTTCATATCTTTGATATACTCTTGTACTTCCTTTTTGAAAGACCTGTTCATCTTTCTTTTGAGGATCTTACCTGTCTTTAATTCTCTGAGGTTTACATACTGCCCTTGAACATCCTTAGCTTTTAATTTAATAATGTCACTGATTCTTAATCCAAGATTAATTCCAAATACGAACAGCATGTAATTACGTTCGTTCCATTCTTTTAAGTAATCTTTCATAGCCTGGATGTCATCAGGGTCTCGAATAGGTTCTACGAAGTTCATACTGTTTCCTTTCTTAAAACTAAAGAGCGTACTTATTAGCACGCTCTTTGACAGTTTTTGTTGGTTTATCTGGGGAATTACCGTGAGTGGAGTCGAACCACTCTACATCCAACACGGCAATGTTAACAGTCGTCCATGCTGCTAACTTGTGTACACCTTTTTCAGGACTGGCATTTTAAAGATGTTTCCGCATCTCTATCCTTGTATCTACACGATACCACAGTACATATTATAAAACATTTCTCTCAAAATGTTTTACAAACTTTTTTAGTCATTTTCTACAACAAACTCAACTAATCATATTCAACATCTTCCGATGTTCCATCTTGATATACATCCACACCTAGTGCGTACGCTAGTTGTTTAATTCCTTCCATTCGTATATCTCGAATAGTGAATTCACTGTAGTTCATTTCACTTCCGATTAGTACATCACTTTGCTCCTGAATTAATGATCTATAAATTACTACTCGGTTCACTGATGGGATACTGTTTAATGCTGCATTAACACGTTCAACATAATCTTTGAATTTCTTCCCTACAGTATCGCTCCACAGCGCAGCGTCTTCTGTTGATGAGTGAAACTCATTAGTGAATGAAGGTGGGACAATCGTATACTGAGGAGTGATGCGAGGCTCACTCTTCAGATACAACTTGTTTAATGCGTTCTTATATCTACCGATGACTTTCATCACCTCTCGCTTTGTAGCTTTATAATCTAGTTCCGGATAATCAAATAAGTGAATACTTTCCAAATACTTGCACCTCGATTCATTAGAATGGCAAGTCATCGTCTGATACTCCATTGAATGGACTTTCTTCGATTGGTTGAACTGCATTGTTTCTAGATTCTGTTACTTTCTTTGATTCTAATAACGAGAAGTTCTCAGCAACTACTTCTGTGATGTACTTTTTACTGCCATCCTTCTCATAACTTCTTGTTTGGATTCGTCCTTCGATTCCAACTAGTGAACCTTTATTCGTGAACTTAATAAAGTTCTCTGCAGCAGTAGACCACATCAAGCAATTAATGAAATCTGATTCGTATTCACCATTTTGATTTTTGAATTTCTTTTGTACTGCAACACTGAACTGCGTGTACTTAGTACCGGTTGTTGTAAATTTTAGCTCTGGTTTCTTTGTTAATCTGCCTACTAGTACAACGTTATTAATCATTTACTTACCTCCAAATATTTCTCATGAGCTTTCAAATCGCCTTTTAAAATTCGGCTCACTCGTTTGAATTCTTTAATTGCTTGAGACCTCATAGGTTTAATTCCGTCCTTACGAGCCTCGTCTGTTTCTGGAATATAGTATCCAGTTCTGCCGTTACGTTCTCCGATGATCACAATGCCGTATCTGTTAACTAACGTATCAATTACTTTCTTAACTCTACGTTCCGACAGCTTAGTAATACTTGAAATGTCCACTCGGTTAATTCTTCGAGTATCGCTTACTGGAATTAGTCTTAATACCATTCGTTCTTCCGGACTCATTCGTTCCATTAACAGCTCTCCTTCAATTCTTCTAATCTGTCTACATTAAATCCAGACCAGGCGTTTTCGAAGTATTTATCTAATGTCACAACTGGAAGCTGCTGGAATCCGTTTAATTTAATTTCTTCTAGCTTATCTGGATGCTCAGATACATCCACTGACTCAAATTGAATTTTATTTTGAGTAAGCCACATTTTTGTCATCTCGCACTGGATGCAATTTGGTTTAGAGTAAACTGTTAACATCGAAATCCTCCTTATCAACTGATAAACCTAACACTTCTTTAATGCTAAAGAGTGCTCTTTTCTTTTTGAAATCCGACATACTTAAATAATTAAAAGTAATAATGTTATAGAATTTTTCTTCTTTCTTCAAGTTTGTCACGTCTTCAAATCTTAATGTTTGTCCGTTTTTTAAAAACATAGTAATGTGCATTATTATTCCTCCTCTAAATCCACAAATGGATTGACATCTTCATCAATGTCATAGACTTTCGCACTTGGAAAATTAGAAATTTCATCAAGTAGCCCTTGCATTCGTTGTTTAAATTCTTCAGACGTGTCATTCCACAAATGAACAAACATGTCTTCATATCCGTCTTGTTCCATATATTCATATATCCAATCCAATATAGACTCAACAGATAATTTGATTTTTCTTTCTTTTAGAGTCCGCCAATCACTTCTCTGGTCTACATCTAATAAGTTCCATTCACGTTTTAAATCAAATGCATATATTTGGGAATCATTTCGTTCATCAAACACCAATTTATGGTCTTGTATTTCGTTAATTGTTTTCATTTAACCCTACGCCTCGCAATCCACGAATAAAGCTTTGATTTGCTCTCCAAATATTTCGATAGCTTGTTTAGCGTCTCTTTCATTTTGAAAATAACCAAATATATGAAATCCATCTATTCCATACTGAGCATATACTCTAAATCTATTGACATCATAGTCGTATGCTATGAAATACTTCGGATCAAAATTATTAAAATCTGATACCCAATCTCTGTTGGAGGCGTCTTGAAAATCTTTGAATTTAGTTATCAATTCTCTTCGTTTAGCTTCTAATTCGGCTAATTGTTCTGAAACAAATGCATTTCCTTGTACTACATTGTTATTGTGATAATTTGTATGGTCCCAAAGTTCTATTTCACATGCTCCATAGCTTCGCAAAACAAAATATCTGTCGCCTCTTTGAAACGGCATTTCTAATTTCCAATCATTTTGTTTATTCTCTTCTTTCCAACCTAACTTGTATTTTAAAAGAATTGTTTTCGCTTTTGCTTCAAAGTCTGTTAACAATTCGTCCAACTCACCTTGTAATTTTAATTTATCAAAAGTATCCATCGTAACCCTCCTTAGTATTTGTAATCATTAGGATTAAACCACTCTGGCAATTCAACTATTTCGGGATTTTTCTCCACCAATTCGTGCAAGTGAATTGCGTTTTCAATTGCCTTCAACGACGTTTCAAACCCCAGCAAGAAAGCGAATCGTTCATCGTAGCTCATATCTTCTAACTGGCCATATCCAATATCTTCCTGGAACTGTTTCAACGCTCGTTCATACATCGAAATATCCTTGTACTTGCAATGCGCCACAATCAAGTAATGCACATCGTCTTTTAATTTATCAAGCTCTGATTTCTCTTTCATGATTGGTCCTCCTCAATATTTTTAAGGTACTTTTCGAATTCTTTAGCGTCCATTTTGATTAGACTTCTGATTTCCTTTTCTTTCTCGTATCCAGCTACCATTCCGTTGAACACTGCAACGATAGCGAACAAGATATGAATTCTACTAATTCCAAACACATTAAGCATTAAAATTGTGTATGCTATGATTTGCCAAAATATTACCCATAATTGATTTGTTTTCATGATTAATCCTCTGCCCTTTCGATTAACAAGTCCAAATGTTCCTTTGCTTTTTTTAGATCCTCTAGCATTTTCCCTTTGCTAGGAGCTCGCAACACATACTTCAAAATATTTCCTGCTAGGTATCCATCAAACGAATCCTCGTATTTCGGAATGAAATTCTCCATCACAGTGAACACTTCTAGTCCTTTAATGCCTTGATAATGCTTTGGATGTTTAACCGCTTCTTTGATTTTCGCGTTTTCAAGTAAATCTGGCGCTCTAAATCCGCTCACGTTCACGAAATCCATTACTGCACCTCTTTCACGAACACACCGTTGATAACTTTACCTTTGCGGTCTTTAATCTCGTGATAAGCACTTTCTAAGCAATCCATGAAATCAAGATTGCGCTGCATGCAATATCCGATTAGCACTACTGTAATATCTCCAACCGCGTCAATCTCTTCATCGCGGTTAATATGGATATATGCTTCTTTTAATTCGTCTACTTCTTCTTGTAGTTTGGTTAGCTGTCCACTGCCGTCTAGCGTATCTAAGCCACGTTCTACGAACCAGTTTTGAACTAATCGGATTAACTCTTCACGTTCAATACGTCTTTTTTTAATTGGATCATTTAAATTCACTTCATTCCAGCTCCTTCGAAATATTCTTCTAATCTGTCCATAATTTTCTTACGAGTGTTCCATCCAAGTTCGTATGGATTGCGTAAGAATATGTTTAACGTTGTTGTTCTTACTTTCAAGATATCTCTAGCCATGTGCTTGAAATTATTCTCAGAATCCGCAATCATCTTTTCAATATCTTCTCTGGTACTCATCGATGCTGAATCGTACAATTCATCTAGTCTATTAGGACCGATATTCTTTTCCATCTTGTTTATTTGGAACGGTTTAGAAACAACTATCTCAATGATGTTTCCGTTCAACCCGTTCTCCTTCATGTACTTTCTAGCTTCACCGTACTTCTTGAATTTCATCGCTTCATTTTGGTTCGATTTAAATTCAAATGTTTTAACTGGATGTTTTCTGTCCAGATATCCGGCCATGCTGCTATGATCTACAATTTGTGTAAAATACATATTGCTGTTTTTAATCACAAATGCCATACTCTTTCTCCAATTCCGCCATTATCTCGATATGGCTTCTGATTTTCTTCATTGCTTCGCTGTGTGGGTCCTCTACACTGTAAGTGGCTATTATTACATCATTTCTATCCTCAACTAATCGAAATCCGTACATTTTCTCTAGTTGTGCCACTTCTAAGGCTTGCCATATAGCTTTATCTTTCTGTTCCATTTGTTTTTCGATGTATTCTGCAGCATAAGGAAGATGTTTATATAGACTCATACTTTTGATGTTTCTCTGACATCTCTTAGCCTCTTGCAACATGATCATTACTGCTCTAGTCGTTTTCAATCCTTCCGACTGCATAATGTTTTCAAATTCTCTTGCATTCATCTTCGTTCAAATTCCTCCACAAAATTCATTTGAGCCTTATAGAACTTGAATGTTGAATCCATCAAATCACCTTCACGGTTCTTTTTGATAGAGAACTTCACTCGCTGATATCCTTCGTGGTTCTCTTCTGTCTCTTCGTTGCTTAAGAAGCCTACTACATTTGAATCTTGCTCGATTGAGCCTGACTCTCTTAAGTCGCTCAAGATTGGTGATTTATCCTGTCGCTGTTCTACTCCACGAGATAATTGCGATAAGATGACGATAGGGACTTGATGTTCATTAGCAAGGTTCTTCAATTCCCTGGTAATTTGTTCAATCTGTAATCTTCTATCACGATTGTTATTAACCTTGATTAGTCCAACATAATCGATGACTGCTAAATATTTACCTGGTGCTTGACCTGCAGCACGTTCTTTAATAATTCCAAGAATCTGATTGAGTTCAGATACTGTGTCGTATACTTTCAAGTCTTTCTGTTTGAAATACTCGATAGTTGCTCTTACTAACTCTTTATCTCCAGGTTTTAGCATTTTATTCATTTTTCGCAGGTAGTACGTGTTTAACGTAGTCATTTTTGCAACGAATCGTGAGAACACTTCTTTTTTGCTCATCTCAAGGCTAAACAGGTCTACTCTTAATCCGTCGTTTCTCTGTAGCGCTCTATCGATTAGATTGATTGTCCAGGCACTCTTTCCGACTGATGGTCTCGCTCCAACCGTCACTAACATTCCTGGACCAATTCCGCCTCCGAGTGCTGCATCCAGTCCGCTAAATGTCTTAATTCCATCTTCGATATCGTGTTCAAGCTCATACTCGAATTGTTCGAACGTTTCTGATAAGTCTCCGACATTTCGTTTTCTGGATAGCTTAGAAATCGCATTTAACAGTTCAAGCATTTCCGCTTCTAACTGCTTAGTTGGGAATGCTGTGTGTTCAGCTTTAACCTTTTCGAGTTTGGCTCTCAAGTATTCACGATGTAGCTGATTAGCAAGATAATCTAATCCGGATGTTGTCGCGCTTTCTTGCTGCAAGGCCATTAGATACTCATATCCAATGGAATTTTCCTTCATTTCTGCTCTAACTTTAGCAAACAGCTCCATCAATCCATCTAAGCGACTTCCGTTGTTGTTTAAAATTTCAAAGATCGTTTTAAAATTGTTATCTGTGAACCATTCTGCCTGCAGATACGTTGATTGAGCTTTATCGAAATCTTGTAGGATTGCAGATATGATTGATTTTTCTAACTCGTAATTGTTCATTGCCAACCCTGCCAATTCTGTCCGTATAAGTCTCTCATCTTGTCTTCAACAGATTGTCCAGAAGATGCTTGCTGCACTCTTGCTGGAGCCTCGTTTAAGTAGTCCTCGAACTTCTCGCTGAATAGCGTTCGTGGTCTGAGATATTGATTCATCTTCTCATTGTTTAACCACTGTTTACACTTGATATCGATAACTCGTTCAAAGTCCTCTACAGTAAATCCGTTATCTAGTAGTTTGTGGATTAGCTGTGCTGTCTTCTTAGTCTTAACTGAATATTTCTTTCCAGCACGTTTATTTAGATAATCGATAATGTGTCTAGTCTCATCAGTCCATACAACCTTACTCGGTTTCTCCTCTGAGACATTATTATTCTCTGTAGTACTCTCTGTGTATTCTCTGGTATAGGTCTGTTCATTTTGAACACATCCATCTGTTCTATCTGAACACATCGTCTGTTCATTTTGAACACATCGTCTGTTCACTCGTTGATAGTCGATTGTGTACCATTTCGTTTTGTCAAATTTCTTTTTATTAAAATTGCCTATTTTTATTATTTTTTGTTTTTCTAAACTGCCTAGAGTTCGTCTGATTGTCATCGCTGACCAGAAAGGAAACTCTGTTTGCCACTCTTCAAGCGTCTTGTAAAACCACTTAACTCCTGTAAATTCATTGGCACTCTTAAGTAACCAATAATGCATTTGTTGGAGCATAATCGCCTCATTTAAGCCGATTTCTTTAGCAAGCGATGGCAGCACTTGTAAAGGTGGTTCGTTAATTAATAACCGACTCATTGAATATCCCCTTCCAACGTGTTATAATAACTTTAGATAATTTTTGTATGACGGCTTTTATAAGTCGTCTTTTTTTATGCGTTCAAAAGCTCTCTTGCAGTATCGTATGCAGCCTCTAGGGTTGAATGAATACTGCTGCTTTTGTAATTTCCAAGAAATACAACCAATCGATACTTTCCATCGATGAATTTTATTTCCCCTCTTAGTTCGCTTCCAACCATTACATCGTATTCATTTGGTTCGAACATATTCATTTCAAAGCTAATCATCGAAAATCACACCTTGTCTGATTGCATCCACTTTGTCCATGTGTTGGTTAACTGCTCCAACCCACAAGTGCATAAATGCGATTATTCCAACGATTGCTAATGCTGATAAACCTAAGAATTTCAAGTATTTCTTAATGAAGTTCTTATTGAACTCTTTCCAAAAAACTTTTCTTTTTAGATTCCTAGTTCTTGATATTTCCACTCTGCTCATCTTCTTCTTTCCTTCCGTTCATCCCACACTTTCTGTATGGCTTCGATATGATCCGCTTTATATTTGTATGGCCTTGTATCAACTCTTCTAGCAGCAACGACTACAGGATGATTTCTCACATCGCTTTTGAGCCACGCGCTGGAACTCGTTCCAATTTCAGCACACAATTCTTCAGTTGTTATCCATCTCTGTCTACTTCTTGAATTAATAAATGGCTTTATTAAATCAACAAATTTCTCTGGATTTCTTCTTACTACTTCTAAAAAGATTGGCTCGTAGTAATCGAGTGTTGCTTTTTCCATGATTTAAACTCCTTTCTTAATTTTCCAAAAGCAAAAACACCAACTTAGAAAATTAATTTGTAACCAAGATTCTGCGTACTTGATTCCATCTTCCTCGTAAAATGTCATATAATGGTGCATTTATTCCACCTCCTTTTTCGAAATTGATATTCCCTATTTGTGAAACAAGTGTTATAATATCCTTGCCTACCTCTTTTGAAATCCTAGTAGGCAGAGAGGATGATGATGATGACAACATTATTATCAGAATTTTTGAAAGGTACTGTGTCTCAGTAAATAGGGATATATTTTCTGGTCTGACTGCCAGCGCTGACAAACAAGAGTCGTAAAAATTGGTATTAGAGATAAGTTGTTTTAATAGACCTGCGATGTTACGAAAGTGGGGTACTGCTTTATGAAAGCATGCCTTTTCAAGTAGGACGCAAGGGTATGTTAAAACTTGCTACTCTATAGGTCTTTATTCTTATTTATAGCAACTGCAGTGTCAGGGGCGATACTGGCGAAGTGTTGTTGGTTACCGTTATTAACTTGAGCAGAACAATTTCCGTAGCGTGTCTTATATAACGGATAAGACGCGTTTTTTTATTTAAAAAGTTCATTCAAATTAATATCCTCTCCGTAGAAATTTTTTAACTTCTTCAACACTTTGTAACTAGGCTTCATAAAATCATTTTCGATTTTCACGTAATACGATTTACTGATCCCCAATTTTTTCGCCAATTGTTCGTGAGTTAAACCACGTTCTTGGCGAAGTCTTTTTAACATCCTTTCCACCTCCTGTTAGATTTCTAGAATCTCTTTAATTTGATTGATTCGCTTGTCAGATTTTCGACGGAAATTAATCAAATCATTTAAATACATTCTTGAAATTCCCATTGCTTCAGCCAAATTAGTAGGAGTCCAATCTCTATCGATTAGCGCTTTGAGAATTTCTTTTTTTAATGTTTTTTGCTCTTCGTTCATCCTGCACCTCCTATTGCTTATTTTCAATTTATATACGCAAACTTATTGAAATAAATTTGCGTATATGCTATTATGTAAGCGTACAAAATATACATAACAAAAGAATAGCGTTATATCAGTCTTGCAGGACTTTTTGATTTATCTGCTTTTCGCTTGTTTTGTTCATTAAATTAGCTTACATACTAAGTATAATTGCTTATACGAAAATTGTCAACAGTTTTTTTGATTAAAAGCAAATATATTTTTATGTTGCTTTTAGGAGGACATAAAATGAATATTGTAGACAAAATAAGGGCACTGTGTTCAGAAAGGACTATAACTATTGCTGAACTAGAACGAAATCTAGGGTTAGGTGCTGGAACAGTTAGTAGATGGGATGCTCGTGTTCCTGGTATTGATAAGGTTCAGAAAGTTGCAGAATATTTTGATGTATCTACAGATTATTTGCTAGGTCGTTCTGATGTGCCTAAGTGGGCAAACAATGATGATATTATTATCTTCGACCAAGCGTTAAAACGTAATAGTGTTATCATGTCTTATGATGGTATTGAATTATCTGAAGAAGATAAATTGAAACTAGAAGGCATGATAAAAGCAATGCTTTGGGATAAAATTCAAGAAAATAAAGGTGGGAAATAATTGAAAGTAACTGAGTTAGTTAAACGACACAAAACGGCTAATCCGTTTATCATCGCTGAGTATGAAAACATCGAAGTGAGATTTGTGCCGTTACCTAGCGATTTGAAAGGCTTAATGTTATCAACTCCAAATGATAAACCGATGATTTGGATTAATGATAATATCCGTGATTGTAATTTGAGTTATCTAGTCATGGCTCATGAACTAAAACATGCACTAGATCATTATGGGTTAGATGGGTTCTACACTGCTGCATACCATGGAAAAGGGAAACTAGAGAATGAAGCTAATAAATTTGCAACTGAATTAATGCTGCTGCTCTATCAAGAACAGTACCAAGATGTTCCAGAAACATTTGATAAGTTGATTTCGACTTATGGAGTTAAGGAAGAAATGAGAGAATATTATTAAATGGTAAGGGAGAATTATTTATGAAATTCGGATTAAGAAAACCAAGCTGGAAGAAAATGCTTAAAGCACGTACTACTTCTAAATGGAAGAGACAAATCAAAAAGGCTGTTATTCCAGGATATGGAAAAAAAGGTATTGGGTTGTTTAGAAATCCTAAAAAATCGTTATATAACAAAGTTTATCGTAAAACTTCATTTGATATTTTTAAACTCTTAGGATTAAAGTAATGAAGCAGATATATTTGGAATCAAAGAAGAAATGAGAAAGTATTATTAATTCTGTTCTGTACGATAAAGTTGAGGGAGAGGTTTACTGTATGAAGAAAAATATTTTGTTTTATAAATTGGATTTGGTTTTTAATTCTCAGTTAAATATTTTTACAACTGATGCTGATTTAAAATCTAGGGTTAAAGCTTTTGCTAAAAATTGCAATAAAAATGAAATGTCTTATACGAATGAATCACAAAATTATATAGTAGATATCATTGAAATTAATGAGGATTATTTATTTGGAAGCTACGGAAATCTAAATAACTACAGCAAAAGTAATTTTATTCGCGTTAGAGATAGACAAAACCTTAGCCCTCACGAATATAAGGATTATCTAGAAATGTTTACCTATTTTTACATTGATTTTAATGCTAATAAAATTGTAAATATAAGTAGTCGTTATTGTAGAGGTTTTAAGATTAATATTGCTGAATTTTTGAATGATCATTTTAATTTATCAGAGATTTACTCTGATATTAAAGTTGTATCCACGCTTAAAAATGATATTAAAGAAGCCATCAACAAAGCCGTGCATGTTCAAGAAATAGATATCAAATACTATTCAGATAAACATTTAATGAACGAATTTGTTTCTCTAGCAGATATAGATTCAGAAGATTCTGGTGCGATTAAATCAGCACGACTAACATTATCTCTAGAACCTGTATCGGCTAGTAAGAGTATCGCCCAAAAACTTTTAAATTCTATTCATGACAAAGGGAGAAAATATAAATCTGTTTCAATAACTACTGATGATGGAGAAATCGATGTCTTAGAACAAACTGTAACAAAAAAAGTCTCCTGTGACTTTGAAGAAGGAGACTTTGATGAAGATTCTATTTTAAACAAGCTACAGAAGATTATTTCTTTTTATTAATGAATTTAGCCATGCAATATAATTTCTTTGTAGCAAGAAGCGTTTCAGTTATTAATGCTATGAAAAGATAGTAACTATATTCATGATATTCTACTAAAGCAGATATTAATAGTGCTATAGCAAAGATAATCCCAAATACTAATGTTAAATATGCAATTTGAGTGTATTTATAGCGTTGTAGTAACTCTAGCCTCTTAGAACTAGGAAATGCTACTAAAATACCCATTAGAGTTAAAAACACTCCTAGAAAAGCAAGACTAATCTCAACAGAATGTTGTTGAAGTCCTTGCTTGGGGATGTGTTGAATGAACAAAGAAGACAGACTAACAACAATCAGTGGAACAATAATATAAATATAAATATTAAATTTTTCATATATCCATCTCATGTCTTCACTCCCCTGTATTAAAACAACATCACACTAGCAGTCGCCAAACTTCAGAGTGTGATGTTCCAAAACACCCTTAAAATAGGGTTTCTTCTTATATTTATTTTACCACATATAGAAAGGATGGTAAAGTATGGCAAGTATTTATAAGCGTGGAAAAACGTGGACTTATAAGGTTTATTATTATGAAAATGGAAAGCAAAAAGCTGTTTCGAAAAGTGGTTTTAAAACTAAGGCTGAGGCAAAAGATGCATCTATTTTAAAAGAAAATGAAATGCTGCAAGGAAAGAATTTTTCTAAAGAAAGAACCTTCCTAGCGGATTATATGGAGAATTGGAGAAAGCTATACAAAGATGATGTTGTATCATTAAAAACATTGCAACAAATCCGAATAGTTACTAACTATGTTAGAAAAAACTATAATTTAATGCTCAAAGATATAACACACGAAAATTATCAAGAGTTTTTAAACACAGTTGCTGAAACACACGCAAAAGAAACTGTAAAGAAGTATCATACCTACGTTAAAGCGACATTGAAGTATGCAGTAAGAACGAATGTATTAACTATCAATCCAGCAGAAGGAGCAATTTTAAAAGGGGTTGATTCTAAGACAAAGAAGGAAGAATTGAAATTCCTAAGCTTAGATGAATTCAAAGCACTTGAAGAAGCTCTAATTAGAGATATCAGAAGTGATTATACAACACGTTACATTATATTATTTAGCATGTATACTGGGGCGCGATTCGGAGAATGTCTTGGATTAACTTGGGATTGTGTAGATTTTGAAAATGAAAAAATAAGAATAGAAAAAGGATTCGATTATCACTTTACAAATGATTTTACAGAAGGGAAAACAAAAAGCAGTAAGAGAACAATTGATGTTTCAACAAAAATGCTAAATTGGTTAAAAGAGCTTCCACAAGATCATTCGTTTGTGTTTGATAGAGTTAGTAACAACGCAGTGAACAAATCTCTTCAGAAGGCACTAATCAGAGCAAAAATTAAAAAGCAAGTTACATTCCATGCATTAAGACACACTCATGCAAGTATTCTACTTTCAAAAGGAGTTCAATTACTAACAGTTAGTAAGAGATTAGGTCATGCTGACCCGAATATAACCTTGCAAACCTACGCGCATATATTAGACGAAATGAAAGATTCTGAATCAGATAAAATTAAACAAATATTTTAAATACGGAACAAACGCGGAACAAAACATTTAGAAACGTTGATATATAAATAGTTTCCACTACCCTCGGCTCCATTATTTTACGTTTCATAACGTTTCATAACATTTCAAAACGCTGTAAAATCAACGTTTTAAATTCCTTGTATTTCATCACATTTCTAATTTCACGGAACAAATACGGAACAAATAAAGCGAGCTATCACTAGCTCGCTTTTATCGTTTAAAGTCATCTCTTATAAACCTCTCTGCGCATTCAGTCAGTTTGCTTGCTGTTTCAAACGAAACGTTTTTTAATTCTCTAGTTCCATTGATTAGTCTTGCAATGAGCGGCTGTGAAACACCGCTCTCTTTTGCAATTCGATATCCTGAATAATTCTCAAATAACCATACTATTTTTTCTTCATCCGCTCTTAACATAGTGCCCTCCTAAACTTCTGTATTTATTCTTCCTGTTTAATTGTCGTTCTTATTTCCTCCTGCATACAATACAATCAAAGCGACTACGATAATAATTATTATATGTTTCATCTTGATTTCCTCTTTCTACTTAATATATAATTGAGGGGAGGGAAGTTATCCTTCCCCTCTTGAAAAACGTCATATCCTTCTTTTGCGTGTCGGGTTTTGTCGTTTTTCTTTTTTTGTGGCTTTGTACCACTCTCTAGCCTCTTTTGATATTGCAACCGCAATCCCAACGATCGCTACTAGAGTTGTGATTTTTTCTTCCATTCCCTCACCTCCTTACAATTATATTATATACCATTTGGCATATAATGTCAACACTTTTTTTTAAATAATTTGAGAAAAATGCAAAAAAAATAAAGCCTACCAATTAAGGTAGGCTCTTTTTTTATTCTTCGAAATGGATTGCACCATTTTCGTCTACATAAACTGCAGCACGTTCTAACATCTCGCCTTTATCGTTGAAGTAGTAGAATTTATCACCAATCTTACGGACTTCCTTAGATACCATGTCTCCGTTCTCGTTTGTACAATAGTACCACTTGTCAAAATACTGAATCCATCCTGTTTGCATTTCTCCAACGTTATTGAAGAAGTACCATTTGCCATTGATGTTTTGCCAACCTACAGCCATGAACCCTCCTGGCTTTAACCAATACCATAAGCCTTCAGCATCTTGGTACCAAGTATTTTCAAGAGCATAGCCATTGTCATCAAATCGGAAGTAACTTCCATTAATCTTTTCCCATTTTGATTTAGGGTAATAACGAGCAGGGCCACCGTTTTCTAGATAGTCCCAGTTCCCATCTACGTTCTGTTCGATAGTCTTAAGAGTGTAGCCATCACTATCTTCGATTACTACACCAGTATGCCCATAAGGCGAACCTGGAACATCCATTACAAAGATGTCACCAGCTTTTGCGATAACTCCCGGACCTTCTTGAATAACATTAAGTCCTTGAGCTTCAGCAGATTCAGGTAAATTAATAGCATTTCCATTAACTACTTTCCCAGTAGCTTCATACATTACTTTTGCTACTAAATCCCAACATTGCCAACCGTACCACCCGTCAAAGTTAACACCAATGTTGTTGTCTGCTAAATTTCTTACATAATTGATTGCTTGCGTTAAAGTCAACATAAAAATTCCTCCTTTTAATTATGGTAACGCGACCGGCCATGGGTCGCTTGTTAGATATGATATAGAACTCACTCGGATGTCCCCGATATCGCGGTCGGTCGGAACCGGGTCAGTGAACTGGAAGCGCAGCATGTTACTGTCACCTTGTCCTCCTAAGTACCATGTGCCATACTTGGAACCTTTGTCATTGTAAATCCCACCAATTAACGATGCTTCAGAGCGGAATCCATAAGGCACACCGCCCAACCCTAGAATGAAACAGTTACGCTCTCGGTCACTAGGCTGAAGTTGATACCCCGGACCGCCACGGCGAACCACTCCGAACCATCCCCATTGAAGCCCCCCGAACTGATACACCACAGTGTCATTTTTTCGTCTAACTTTTAAAAATGAGTTTCCTAGTTCAGACACAATAGGAAGAACACGCCAGCCAGTATCCCCTGTTAAGACTTCCCAGCCTTCGTTACCATTCCCTTTTCGTTTAATCCATTTTAAAGCGCCGTTTGTTACCGCTGTATCTACGTAAGTAGTTCCTACTGGCGCGGTAACCTTTCCATTTGGCATGCCAGTGCCGTGGATTTCGTATTCATTCACTTTCCCTGGAGTTCCACCAGGTGTTGCTGCAGCAGTTGGAAGAGTAATGCTTCCACCGCCATCAGATAATGTCACAACGTTCCCAGCGATGCTTAATTTTTGAGGAATACCAACGCCGTCACGACCATTCTCTCCACGAGGACCAATTGGACCAGTTAACCCTTGAGGACCAGGAGGACCTTGTTCACCACGTTCTCCACGAGGACCAGGCTCACCATTTTGCCCTTTTTCTCCTGGAACACCTTGTAGCCCCTGAG
>QWCO01000163.1_pt1 | contig 34132 bp, 51 predicted proteins | sample 1972611 | NCBI WGS metagenome assembly QWCO01 (sample SAMN09866706, study PRJNA288562) | Human oral metagenome isolate term1_saliva, whole genome shotgun sequencing... | reverse complement strand
TTAGAGAGCAAGCCAGAAATCGACACTAGTACATTAGTCACTAAGCAAGAACTGGAAAACAAAGGCTACTTAACTCAACACCAGCCACTTACCGAATACGCTAAGAAGGTGGAACTACCACAACCGTATAACGACACGGACCTTAAAGAGCGCGTAGCACGTTTAGAAAGTAAACCCGAAGCGGATACTAGCGGACTAGTAACTAAACAGGAACTAGCTAGCAAAGGATACTTAACGGAACACCAATCATTAACGGAATACGCTAAGAAATCAGAGTTACCACAATCGTATAACGATACGGACTTAAAACAACGAGTAAGCCGTTTAGAGAGCAAGCCAGAAATCGACACTAGTACATTAGTCACTAAGCAAGAACTGGAAAACAAAGGCTACTTAACTCAACACCAGCCATTAACGGAATATGCTAAGAAATCAGAACTACCACAGCCGTATAACGACACGGAAGTAAAAGCGCGTATCCAGACGCTAGAGACTAAAGCGGGAACGCTAGCCACTAAAGAAGAACTAAACAGGGCAGGGACACCGCAACAGTTAAGCATTAACGGGAACGTGGTTACATTGTCTGGTGGGGGCGGTAGTATCACGATACCAGCAACAGCGCCAGCTACAAGTGGAAACACAGGACAAGTAAACGAATACGAGATACACGGAACAGGCTTTCCAGAAAGAAAAGTGACCGCGCCAGTAGGTACTACTTATGTAGATACAGCGGTAACAAACGGCGCTTTAAAATGGATTAAGAGACGCGGTAACGGTAACGAAGGCTGGGAAGTGTTATCAGGGGATACTGGGTGGAGAAAGTTAAACATTGTTTCAAAACTAGGTAACTCATATTTACAAGTACGACGCAAAAACGACACCGTAACATACCAATTCGGTGGGCTTCAGTGGGGTTGGTTCGGTATTGTACGACGTGGTGGCGCTGGCTATCAGTTACAGCCGTCTGACCGTGAAAGAAATGTATTTATTTTAGGGTTACACGGAATACCGATTGGCTTTCGTTCGGAAGCGTCGCTTATTGGTGGTATCTATAACGACAAAGGAACGCCTTACGGTACCTGGTACTTAGGCGGGCAGGGAGATAGTAACATGTTACGTTTTCAATTTACTGACCCAGTGCCTACCGATAGGGATATTGGAGATATACGCGTAAGTTCTATTTCATACCTTACAGGCGACCCATGGCCTACTACATTGCCATAATGAAAACATGAAAGAAAAGGGGTAAAAATATGGTAAATATTATTAACGAAACAATCTTTAACGGACTAGCAGGAAGACGACCTACAGAAGCGCCACGCTATTACATTCTTCATAATGACGCTGGTAGCATGACACCAGAAGCGTATATTAACTGGCTAAGAGACAGGTATAACGTTGGACTATCTGACCGCGGGTACGCACACTACTACATTAGTCGTAATACTATTGCCAGAGTAGAAGACACGTATAACGGTACATGGAGTACAGCTAATCCAGAAGGGAATTTATACAGCTTAGGCTATGAAGTCGTACAGCAATTCGGAACTACTGACGCGGAATTTCTGGAAAATGAAGACATGACACTACGCCAAATGGCCGAAGATATGAAGTACTACGGAGCTACACCAGATAGCGAAAATATCGTATTTCATAACGAGTTTGTAGCGACTTCTTGCCCAGCGCGTTCGCTAGCACTACACGGCAATAGCAACGAGTCACTACGTAACTATGTAATTGAAAAAATCAAGTACTATCAATCGCTAGGTAACACCGTAGAAGAAATGCTACAAGCGGACGCTGGTAACTATGAAGGCTGGCAAAAGAATAGTAAGGGCTGGTGGTATCGTGAAGCGAACGGAAGCTACCCCGCTAGTAAATGGCGTAAAGTGGGTAATGAGTGGTTCTATTTTGAAGCAGACGGCTATTGTGTACTTAATCGTTGGATTAAACTTAATGAAAAATGGTACTACTTAGACGTACGCGGGGCTATGGTTACGGGCTGGTTTATGGTGGGTAATAGCTGGTACTACTTCAAGGAAGACGGAAGTATGGCTACTGGCTGGGTCAAATATAAAGACAAATGGTACTACCTAAACACAAACAACGGCTTTATGGAAAGTAACCAGTTTATTAAGTCTGGCGAAGGCTGGTACTACGTGGACGAAGACGGAGTAATGGCAGAACGACCAGAGTTTACGGTAGAGCCTAATGGCCTAATCACTAAGAAAAAAGAAGAAATCGAAGAAAATAAAGAAGATAAAAAAGCTTAGAAACCTTATTAAACCTACCCTTTAGACGGGGTAGGTTTATTTTTTTTGAAATTTTTTAATTTTTTTCGTCAAACTACTTTACATATCAAAAAATAAGCGCTATTATATAGTCAAGGGGGAACGATAAGCCCACCAAAACAACAAAAGGAGTAAAAGAAAACGAACGAGGTTTATAAAACAGGAATCAGAAACATCAATAAATGGATAAGAGAATTAAAAGAAATGGAACGTAAAGCAGAATTGTCCAAAAATAGCGCTGTTCTCATCATTATATCGTTAAACCTAGCAAACATGATAAAATTAAAAATTAAATACAGAAACAGAAAAGCCGAAGATAATTCTTTACAAATCTATCTAAAAGCACAAAGTTTATACAACCAATCGCTAAAAGATATCGAAAAACTAAAATAACAGGAGAAAAAAGAAAATGACAAACGTAACAGAAAAATTAACACTAACACAAAAAACTATCAAAGCACTACACGACCTAAATGGTAACGAAAAAACAAAACAATTAGTAAGAGACAGCGAACTAGTAATTGAGTACTACAAACAAGAACGTACACGTTACATTACAGAAAACAAAGACCAAAACATAGAAGGCCTTAACAAGTTCGCTATCAACGAACTAAACGATATGCTAGAACGAGTACAAAAAGAAGTGTTTTAAAACTTCACAAAAGTTTCACAAAAAACTTTTATCAAACTACTTTACATATCAGAAGATAAGTGTTATTATAATATCAGAAAGAACAACAACAAAAAAAGAAAGAAGGAATTAAAATGATGACATACGAAGAACTAAACGCAATTTACAACGAGTTAAACGAAATGGACAAAGACGCTTACTACATGGTAGTAGAAATCATTAAATACAAAGACGGAGAAGACAGTATTAGACGTTCAAGAAACATTACAGAAAGTTGTACAAAAGTAAGAACTTTATTAGACTACGTTTACAAAAAAGCAGACCTAGACGACGATAAAGCTACAATTTACAAAATCGAAGAAGAAGCTAAGAAAGAGCTACGAAAAGCTAAACGCTTCTACGAACGTATCCAAAAAACTAACGACGAAATCACAGAAGAACTACGTGTAATGATTGAAGGTAAATAAAAGGACAAAAAGAAAGAAGGGAAGAATATGACAACAGAACTAAACAAAGAGAGAGCCAAACATATAGACGAAGTGCTGGACGAATTAGAGTACATGAGACGCGTAGCGTTTAACAACGCTGTACTAAGTCCAGAAGACGTAAGATATAAAACCGTCTCTATCTATGGTATTATCGTTGAAAATCAAGCGACTATTAAAGGCTTAAAACAACGATACGCCACTAACATGGCTAGCGGGGATAAGGCGTTACCAGATATGCTATATAGCAAGATTAAAACACTTTACGAAAAATCTGAAAAATCGTTTAACGAATTAAAGCTAACTACTTCTAATCATAGAAAAATTAAAGAGTTGATAAGCAAAGCCGAACAACTTCGTAATACCAAAGTTAAAGAACACGGAATAGTAACGATAAGCGATACTACAGAAATTATCGAAATCTTAAAAGGGTATAGCAACACAGCGGTATTAACACCGTACCAGAAAGAGACGCTAGACATTTTTAAAAACGCTATAGACAACAAGTATAAGGAGTTAGGGCTGGACAAACTAAAAGAATATGAATAAAGTTCATAAAAGTTTCATAAAATAAATTAAAGAAACTACTTTACATATCATATGGTATATGATAGTATATAGACATAGGGGACACCACCCCTAAGAAAAAGAAGAAAGAAGGCAATATATATGAAAATCAGTAAAAAGCTAGCTAAGGAAATCTTTAACGGAGATTTTAGTAACGTAAACTTTGACGAAATCAAGACAAACGGACGAGAACGCGTTATTGACTACCACGAAGCAAAACGCTTATATAAACGACCAGAGTACATTTTAGTTAAAGACTTCGATAGCTTAGAAAAAATGGAACTAGTCCACACAGCGGACGAAGACTACGCTAGAGTTAAGCACGGGTCACACTTGCAAACGGACGTACTAGTATTAAAAAAATGTGACGGAGACTGGTACGTACGAGTATTCAGAGAAGATAGCAAGGAATACAAAAAGAAAATTAACTTTAAATTCACAAACGAAAAGCGCGCTGAAATCTTAGAGCGACTAGCTGAAAAGAGTACAGTAAGCTTTTAGAAAGGGGGCAATACATGAAAGTAGATACTAAGGCTATCGAGTGGCTTCTAGCGAACGCCACCCGATACCGTATTAGTAAGGAAACAGGCGTACCGCAATCCAATCTATCAGACTTAGTTAATGGAAAGCGAGAAATGAAAAACTTAACTATTGAAGTAGGTAGCAAGCTTACAGCGTACGCTAGAAAACGAATGAAGGAAGCTAAAAAGGTGGAAGCATGAGAGCTAAAAGAAGGAAGTATAGAAAGAACAAGCTTAAAGAGTTCAATAAGAACTACTTAAAACTTATGGCTAAGATTGTAGGATACGTAGTTTTGTATATGGTAACTATAGTATGTATCGCGTTATTCATTAACAAAGCTGTACAACAGCAAGACCACAAAGTAAACCTAATCAATACAGGCCAATACGTAGAACCAGATTTTATAGACAAAACGACCACTACGAAGGAAGGAGCTAGATAAACAAATGTTCGGTAATTTTGACAGTATGCACAGCCGATACTTAGACCCCGAATACGGACGTATCGAGCCATACGAAGACGACACGTACAGAAGCGAGTACGACGAAGAAGACGAAGAAGACGAAGAAGGAGAGGAAGAAGAATGACATTACAAACTAGTGAAAGTATCGTAAATCTAGCTAAAGCGCTAGTAGATACACAGCGGGAGCTTAAGCAACCGTTCAAGGATAAGAATAACCCAGCGTTTAAGAGCCAATACGTCCCGCTAGAGAGCGTTACGGAGTCAATCACGAAGACCGCCACTAAATACGGCCTAGCGTTTAGCCAATTCGCTACGACGGACGCAGAACAGAATGTATCTATTACAACTGTAGTTTTTCATGAAAGCGGGGAGTTTATCCAGTACCCAGCGCTTACGCTAAAGCCGTCTAAACAGCGGGTGGTAATCGATACGGAATACGTAAACGGTAAGCGTGTAAACATTTATTCAAACGAAATTACACCCCAATCTATTGGTAGCTGTATCACTTACGGGAAACGCTATTCACTTAGCGCAATCTTTGGAATTACAAGCGACAAAGACGACGACGGTAACGAAGCGAGCGGAGTAACACAGAACGGCCAGCAACACAAAGAGCCTACACCCGAAGAAATCTTTGAAGAAGGTAAGAAGCGGTCAGAAGAAATCATAGCGGATATGGTTAAGCTAGGAGCGGAACGCCAGAAAATCGTAGACTATGTATGTGAAAAGTACAGCGTAGGTAATCTGTTTGACGTACCAATTCACAAACTAGTAGGCGAACTAAAAGCGCTACACCTAGCCCAACAGAAGAAGGCTAAAGAACAACCAAAAGAACAAAAACAGGAAGAAGGTAACGAAGAATGGTAACGGACCTAGCAACATTAACTAACAGCTTCGATATTGTCCAGAATGAAAAGGGCTTATACGAAATAACGAACTACGAAGCGCTACGGGATACATTACAAAGTATCGTAGACGATACAGCGGACTTAGTAGTAACTAATAGTGAAAGTAGTGTAGACAGCGCTAAGAAGACGAAGAAGGAACTAAGCGACCTAAGAGACAAAACAGACGTAGCTTTTAGTGGCTTTATGGAAGCAATCAAAAAGGTTACGGAAGGACGTAAAGAGCTTAAAAGTCTAATCAAGAACGGAGAAGACGAACTAGCTAAGAAAATTAACGAAGTAAAAGAACTTTGGATACAGGAAGCTTTTAGCGAATACGAGCGTATCCTATCGTTTGACGCTACACACGAAGTCGTAGACCGTAAACTTTTTAGCCGTAAGCAAATTAAAAAGAGTATCTTCGATACAATGGAAACGGAACTAATCAGACTAGAAGCTGAATACGGGAAACGCATGGAAGACGAAGAAACGCTAGAAGCGTATTGTAAGAAGGCTGGACAACTGCCAGAAGCGTTTAAGCCACTTCTGGATACAATGGAACTGAAAGACGTATTTAAGGCTGTAGACGAAGTGGAACGCAAGCAAGCGGAACAGCTAGAGCTAGAGCGAGAAAGACGCGAACGCTTAGAACAAGCTAGCAAGCAGGCCAAAGCCGAAGTAGAAAAAGTTATTAACAAGTTGGATACGTTGGAAGACGTAACGCCCGTAAGCCGATTGTGGAAGCTACAGCTATGGTTAACGGATAGACAGAAAGCCATGTTAAAAGAGTGGCTAGACGATAACGACATTAAGCTAGAAAAGGCTAAAAATCTAAAATGACAAACGTTAACGAATTTGAAGCCACGCTAAAAGCGAAAAAAGGGGCTATTCTGACGTTTGAAGCAGATACTGACGTAAATATACCTACATGGCTACAAGATGAAGCTACGGGGCTGTATCGCGCAAATATAAGCATATTAGACCCGCGCGGTATTACACTAGCGCAACGTGGCTACATTTTCGGGCTATGCAAGGATATAGCGAACTACACAGGATACCCGCCAGAAATCGTACGCGACTTCATGAAGGGCGAATACTGTACAACCGAACGGCCAGAACTGGAAACTTTTAGTCTAGGGGTTAACCAAATATCACAGCTAGAAGCTAGTAACTTCATAGAATTTATTATTGAATGGTGCTTTAAAAACGAAGTACCGTTTACCCACCAGCAGTATTTTATAGGCAAAGAACACACTAGAACATTGTTTCTATACCTTAAGTATCGTAAGTGCTTCATAAGTGGCGATAAAGGAGACGTAGCACACTACCAACCCGTAGGAATGGGACGGAACAGGAAGAACATAGACCACAGCGAACTATCGTTTATGTGTTTACGTCGCGACTACCACGAAGAACAGCATACAATAGGCTTAACGGCTTTTTGTGAAAAATATAAAATCGTACCTATCAAGCTCACGCCTAAGCAGGTAAAAGAGTTCGGTATAGGTAAAGAAATCGAAAAACAATACAAATACGAAAAACAATTAAAGGAGTTGTAAAGATTATGAAAGAATACGGACTAATGCTACTAAACACTAAAAAAGGGGGCTTCGTTCAAAAGTTTACTACGATTGACGGTACGCTACGCGGGGACGTTGATTACGTGGATAAAATGCTAGCTGGCGCGCCTTTGAAGATTAACAGCACGCCAGAATTTAAAGAAAGTTCACTAGCATACATTAACGGTATGGCTAGCATGATGAATGACGAAGACGCGACAGAACACGTACCCGTAATTGTTGAAGTAGAGTACACGATTAAAGGACTTGACGGCAAAGAGTACGACGTTAAAAAGTTACAAACAGAAGCAGGGAAAGGCATTTTAAAAGAGTTCTTAGAAACTTTATCAAACGCAACTAACCAATAAAGGAGTACGAAGGAATGGCACGACCTAGAAAGGACGGCCTAGACTACTACCCTATGGACGTAAATTTTCTAGGAGATATCAAGGTGAAGAAGGTAATTCGCTCACGCGGTATACAGGCTATAGCTGTAATATTACACCTTTTAGGTACTGTATACCGTGATAACGGGTACTATGTAACGTATGACGACGACTTACTTTTTATCACAGCGGACGAACTCAACTTAGAAGAAAAATACGTAAAAGACGTAGTAGAAAAATTGCTTGAAGTTGATTTTTTTAGCAGAGAGCAGGCCGAAAAAAATAAAGTACTTACTTCAATAGGTATACAGGAACGCTACAGAAAAGCTACTGAAAGGCGTATTTCTGTTAACATAAATGATAGTTTATGTATACAGAAACCCCGTTCAAGTGAAGATGATGTATACAGAAGTACACAAAGTAAAGTAAAGGAAAGTAAAGTAAAGGAAAGTAAAGTAGAAGATAGGGACGCGAGCGACCTAGCGGAAGCGTCTGGCCTTTCAAAATTTGAAAACGAAGTTGCTAAGATTTTTGAATTTTATCAAAACAATATAGGCATGATGACACCTTACGTACAACAAAACGTAATTCACTGGTGCAACGACACCAGCCCAGAGTTAGTAATGCTTGCTATCGAGAAAGCTGTAAAAGAAAACGCGCTTAAGTTTAGCTACGCGGAAGCTATCCTAAAATCGTGGTTAAATCAAGGCGTTAAAACTAAGGCGGAAGCACTAGCCGAAATGAATAGACGTTCGCAGGCTGGCCGTAATGGATACCAGAAGCGTAACGAGTTCGTAGAGACGCTACCAGACTGGGCTAAGGATAATAAGAAGCCTAGACCAGAAGAAAGCAAGCTAGACCCAGCTAAACAGCAGGAACTACTAGACCAGATAAGCAAACTATCAACGAGTAAGAAGGGATAATAGACCATGAAGGAATTAAACCAGAGAGAGAAACAATACCTAGCCGTACTAAACTACGGCTACGGTAACGCTGTAACTAGCGACCAGCTAACTAAGAAATTTAAGACTACACCGCGTAACGTCCGCGGTATCTTACGTGAAATGTGTTTAAAAGGCGTACCAATCGTGGCGCTAAGACGCGGAAACAAGCGGGGCTACTTCCTTGCTGAAAGCGTAGCGGAACTACACGAAGGTATTAGACCGCTAGAGTCAGAAGTAAGAGAGACTAAGAAGCGTGTAACAGTCTTAAAAGGACTAAAAGAGTACGACCTACACGAAGTACGAAAATTTAAGAAGGAGCTTACACAAAATGATTAACATTGTAGCACTAACAGGACGATTAACGAAGGCTGTAGACCTTCGATATACCCAGAGCGGGAAAGCTTGCGCGTTCTTTACGCTAGCCGTAAATAGAGCATACGCTAACCAGAACGGAGAGCGCGAAGCGGATTATATTAACTGTGTTATCTGGGGGGAACCAGCCGAAGCACTAGCTAACAACACTACTAAAGGCGCGCTAATTGGAGTAGACGGAAGTATTCAAACACGAAGCTACGACAATCAACAGGGACAGCGCGTATACGTTACGGAAGTACTGGCTAAATCTTTCCACTTCCTAGAATCGAAAAAACGGGGGCATACAGACGTTTTAAGCAACGGTAATGTAAATAGACCTAATAACGTCCAAAATCAAAATACGCCCGTAAATTTTGCAAATAACGACCCTTTTACGGCGAACGGAGAAGTTTACGGAGTAAGTGAAGACGACCTACCGTTTTAGGAGTGATGAAAAATGGACGTATACACAGTCGAAAATATCACGTACAAAGGCGGTAAAGTAATCCACCGTTTCAAGGATAATAAGACAAACGTACACGGAAGTACTAACTGTGAATATAAGCTTGTTATCGAACACGATATAGATACAGCACGTAGCAATTTTAGGACGGATATTGTACCGTTACAGCCTATGTACACGCTGGATACTTACAAGCCACGGCATACAGCAACGACAAAAGTACGATACAAAGGACATATAGAGCTACCAGACCCGCCAGCCTACGAGCTGGTGGAACTGGATAGGCTAAACGATAGCGTAAATTATGACGTGATAGGCTATATCAAAAAGTTTTGCGACCGATAAAGAGCCTAGAAGACGCGAAAAGTACTACTACGACGAAGTGGAACACGAAGACCTAGCCCAGCGTTTCAGAGCAATCAAGAAGCGCATGAGCTACTTGAAGATAAGCGAGCTAGCTAGGAATATAGGCACGTCGCGACAAAGCATATACCAATTTATGAACGTTAAGAAGATAACAGGCCGTACGCTGGCAATTTTTAAGAAATGGATATTAGAAAATGAGTAAGAAGTATATTTTAAAAGCGGGAGTATTCTACGTAGCTGGTAAGAAGAACTACAGCGCAGAACGTGGATACATGGACAAAGACCACCCAGAAAACACGATAGAGTTAACTAAATTTAATTTTAAAGCGAAGCAATTTAACACGAAGGAAGAAGCGGAAGCGTACGTTAAGGGAACTAAACTACACTACGACGTATACAGTATCCAGACGACCGAACGCGAACGTAAAAAGCCCGAATACTGGTTTACAGCCGAAGCGTTTACGGACGCATTTAACCAAATGATAGAAGACCGTGGGGAAGATACAGTACTAACCGTCTTAAACATTAAAGAAGCCACGCTAAAAGACTTAGAAAACGGCCTAGTAGACGGGGTAGGCTTCCAGCAAGTAGCCAGAATTATTAAGATTATGCAAGCGCTAGGATACAAGGGACTGAATATGTATCTAGCGACACGTACAGCTAAACACCACAGCAGGAAGTTAGGCTAAATGAAGGAGTAAAGAAGAATGAAACCATACGAGAAAGAAGACCAGAAAATACGTATTACAACGCTAAAAGTAGAATATAAAGTTATACCGTTTAGTGATAGCTTATGGAAGACCGTACTAAAAAAGTGGCGCGATATTCTCAAAATCGAAGAAGTAGTACTAACAGCCGAAGAACAGCAACACAGCGACACGTTTAAAACGGTCAAAATCAACGCTTACGTAGACAGCGAGCTTATCGAGTATCTAGGGCTTTACGAAGTAGATAAAGTGGTACTAGAACATATAGCCGATTATCTGGAAAAACACTACAAGCTGGATAAAAACGACGCTAAAGTAATCGTAGAAAGCATAGTTAGAGATACAAAAAATAGTGCGCGTAAGTTCTACGTGGCCGATATTGTAAAGGAGTAAAGAACATGGAAGATATGAAGATAGTAACAATTAACGAGATAGATAGCGATAGCTACTACTGGGACGAAGTTAAAGGAGAGACTGGCGGAGTAGACCAGCTAAAAAAAGACTGGAACTACATGGAAACGAGAAACAGAACGGGACTATTTACGCTGAAAGAAACACCGTTTGATATTGACGCTAGAAGCGTGTTAGTACAGTTATATGAACAGCTATCAGAGAGTGAATTTGGTTACGAAGACTTGTACGAACGATTAGAAGCCGATACGACCGAAGAATACGTAAAAGAGCTACAGGACGTACTAGATAAGATAAACGACTTTCCTACAGCTAAAGCTTATACTGTAAGCGAGTATATCAACCCAACAGTTAGATATAAGGAGTTCTAGGGCATGGACAAAGAAACGGCAGAAATCATTAACCAAATAGTAGACGTACTGGAGACGGTAAAGAACAATGTAGGCAATTTAACCAAAGCGGTAAAGCTCATGGATAAGAAAATAGACGACCTACAAACTGAAAACTTAAAGCTAAAAGAAGAACTAGCTGACACAAAGAGAACTGTAAAACGATACGGAAGAAGGTGGTAAATGACATGGGCGAAAAATACGAAGATATACTAGATAGGCTAGAAATGTTAGAAAAAAACGAAAAAATACACAGCTTACGTATAGACCTTGCTGGAATGAAATACGACGCACTTTTAAATAGAGTAAAAGAGTTGGAATATAAAACGAAGCAATTAGAAAAAGGACCTTCAAAAAGCGAATAGAGATATATAGATAAAAAAGGGGATAGTGTATGAAACTTAGTAAAAAAGTTTTAGGGCTTATCAAAACGACAGTACTAGCCTATTTAATGGCTATGGTTCTAGTGATTCTAATAGCCTTAATATGGCTGGGATATATTCAGAGTGTAGGCGCATTAGTCGTACTGGCAATCTTTACGGTAGTAGGGGCAGTAACGGTAATAGCCTTAGTATTCAAACAACTAGTAAAATTTATTGAAGATATAAAGGAGTTATAGAAAATGAAAATTATTCACAGATTAGCGTGGCTTGTAGCCATTGGATTAACAATTTTTAACTTTATTGGAAAATTAGACGGGAACGGATTAACGTACATGGAGACATTGAAGCCCGTAATTATTATGGTTATCTTTGACGTAGTAGTATACGGCTTTGTATTGTTACTAGCTTTAGGGATTATCATTTATGAATGGTACGACGACAGAAAGAGTAAAAAGCTATGATAGAGTTACACACGGAAGAAGGTACTAAACTAGAAATCTATGACATTAGTTGTATCACTAGAATGAGAGAAATTTACGGCGGACTTAAAGGAGAGTACACTAGCTTAACGCTAAATGGCTTACCTTGTAGCGTGACAGTCTTAGAGACTAAGAGACAGATAGAACGAATGTTACAGCCCGAAATGAACTTATTTACAAAGACCGAAAAAAACACAGACTGTATATACAGATACACTCAAAAGTTAGTGTATAAGAAAAAGGACGCTAGATACAGAGAATACTTAGAATACGTAGAGTACGTAATAACAACAGCAACTAAAACAAGTAGAGTGACTGTTAAAAGTTATAACGGAAAAACGGTAGATATAGCGGACACGTATACAGTCGTAAGAGAGAAACAAGTAGCAGGTAAGACCGTAGACCTAGAAGAACGGTATTACATTAAAACGGTAGGTAGGGGGCGTTACTGGGAATGATTGAGTTAACGCTAGATAATAACATTAGTACACTAGAGATATACGACCTTTCACTAATTAAAGACGTAGCTGTAAGAGTAGAAGACGGGATAGAGCTAGCGCAGATAATTACAAGCCAGTACGATACAGTAAGTGTACTGGCTAGCGCTACGGCCGTTAAGAAGCTTATAGAATACGCTAGGGCGGATAAAGACCAGAGCGATAAAGTATACAAGATATACCGAACACCCGTTCGTAATGGTAACGAGATACAAATAAACGAGACTCTTACGGTCAAAGAGAAAGATAGCCACGGATACGGGCATTTTAAAATATTAGAAATCATACCAGACCAGAACATGGAAGAAGTGTTTAAGGAAGTCAAGGAGAGAATGGAAAAGGAGTTAAAGAAAAATGATAATATGCTACGACGTGAAAAAGAAGAGAGTAGTATGGCTCATCCCTAAATGTATAGTAGCTATGTATTCAGACGACGAAGATAGCGAAAACATGATAGTAGAGCTACTTACGAAGCCGTGGGACTTGGTTATACGTGAAGACTCTAGGGAGTGTAAAGCGATTAAGGACTATTTCAGAAAGGAGCTACTAAAATGTTGAGTTTTTACGACGTATCACGCGATAGAACTTTCTGGATTAACGTAGACCATATAGTAAGCTTAACAGCAGTAAACAAGAACGATACTAGTGAAGGGACGTACATAGGCACGGACGGAAACCCAACGCGGATAACAGTAGATAAAAAGCCTACAGAAGTAGTGGAACTTATCGAAAAGAAAAGGAGACTAAGCAAGTGATAGAAGTATTTGACGTAGAAGAAAATCAAACGGTAATTATAAATGTTAACAAAATCGTAGTTGTATATCGTAAGAAAAACGGAGACGTAAATATAGAGCTAGACGGGGTAGATTTTCCAGTTACTACAAACGCCAGCTACGAAGAAGTCAAAAGAAGTCTGAAAGGGGTAGTAAATGTTAGATAAAACAGAGCTAGTCTATTTTGAAAAACTATTCAAGGACTATCACAGATACGAAAAGAAGATACTAGTACGTAAGGCCGAACTTACTTACCGCGAAATAGACGAAAATGTAGGCGGGGGGAAAAGCAACATACCCGCTAAAAGTATCGAAAATATGGTAATTAAGCAACTATCAGACGAACGGCTTATATTTTTACAGAAGACACTAGAAGCAATCGAGAAAACGCTGGAAGCAATCCAGACCATTAACCCAAGTTTTAGGGCACTAATCGAAGAAAAGTATTTTAAAAGTGGTGGCTTAGAGCCGTGGGAAGACGTAGCTAAGAGAGTAGGCTGGAGCAAGTCCCAAGCGTATAACATTAGATACCAGACGCTGGAGATATTCGCGAATATTCTAGGCCTTAGCGACAGTATCTAAACTTTGGAAAAAATTGTATAGTTTTCCACTAAAAAGCATGATATATTGATAGTGTAGCAAGTTGAGTAATGACGGCTTGCTACCGTGGTCATCTTCTTTACTTCTTTATTTATTTTCGTAGGGGCGTTCGCAAAACGTCCCGCGAATGTACGTTCGGTAGTGTAACGTAGCACGACAGCAAGTATAAATAGTCTATCCTTTAAAGTTTATTTTTACACAGCCTAATAAAACTAAATTTCTCTTTTCAAAAGTTTGTTTATCTTTTACGCATTTTTGTAAAGCTTGCTGTAAGCGATTGTTCAACCCAATCACGAACGATAACCGTACGTAATGTATGGTGGCCTTCCTTCTAACATTTTCCCGCTAGTGCATGACACCTCACGCTGGCGGGTTTTTGTAAGAATATAATACATATACCACTGAGAGCCGTTGCGCGAGTACGCCACGCAATAGGTACGGCTAAACGGTTACTACGGAATGGCGACGGTAGTAACTTAAAACGCAAGATAGTAGTATGTAGCGCGTATGTGGTTAACGACATACTAGGAACTGTACCGAACGGACGGATACGTAGAAAAGATACTAGACTATTAACTTCTGACATTGATAGCCTAATAGCTTTAGCGCAACTACGTACTAAGCTTTCGACAGCTTATACAGTATATACTCTAATCTAAACACAAACAGAGTAGGGCCATAAATAATACACTTAGAGCTATACGCTCATATAGGCGCTTAACAGCGTCTTTTTTTATGCTTTAAAATAACCGTGAAAGGGGCGGAAAGGGAGTGAAAACTTGACAGAACAGCAAAAGCCAAAGCCTAAAAGACATGGTATTGAAAACTTGAAACCTACCAATACGCTAACCGTGGAAGAACGGAAGAAACTAGCGCGTAAAGGTGGGATAGCTAGCGGTAAGGCCAGACAACAAAAGGCAGACCTAAAAAAGACTATTAAAACTATTCTGTCAATGAACGTTACCGACCCTAAGGATATTAAGAAATTACAAGCGCTGGGATTAGACCTTACGTACGAAAACTTAGTATCACTAGCGACCGTACAGCAAGCGTCCAAGGGTAATCAGAGAGCTATGGAGAATGTTATTAAGCTAACTACTACGGATAAGGATAAGTACGATATAGCCGAACAAGAAGAGCGAATTGAGGCGCTTAAGCTTAAGAACGCTAAGGAAAGCGCAGGGGCGAATAATGAAGAAAACATCATTATCTACGACGACGTTTAGAACTAGCGAGAATATCAATCCTACGTTCGTTCCAGTGTGGAAGAGTAACAAGCCTTACATAATCTTAAAGGGGGGCCGTAACTCTTTTAAATCGTCCGTAATAGCCTTGCTACTAGTATTTAAAATGATTAAGGCAATCAATCAAGGCCAGACGGTAGAAGTAGTTATAGTCCGTAAGGTAGCTAAGACCATAGCGGATAGTGTTTACAATAAAATCAAGTGGGCTATTGGTAAGTTCGGTATGTTGAATAACTTTGACTATCGAGTAAGCCCGTATAAGATAATCCATAAGAAGACGAAAAGTACTTTTCACTTTTACGGTCAAGATGATTTTGAAAAGTTGAAATCGAATGAAGTAGGCGGAATCATAGCCGTATGGTACGAAGAAGCTAGCGAGTTTAAAGACGCGGAAGAGTTCGACCAGTCTAACAGTACTTTCATGAGACAAAAACACCCAGAGTACGAGCGCGTACAATTCTTTTGGAGCTTTAACCCGCCCCGTAATACCTACCATTGGATAAACGAGTGGGTAGAGACGCTTAAAACGTCCGATAAGCACTTGATACACAGCAGTAGCTACTTAGACGACGCGCTAGGCTTTGTTACGGAGCAAATGCTGGACGAAATCGAACGTATCAAGCAGAACGATAGAGACTACTACGAGTATTTATATTTAGGGAAACCAGTAGGGCTAGGAACGGACGTATATAACATTAACTTGATGAAACAAGTATCAGAGATACCGAAGGACGAACGCTTAACGTATATGTACTTTGGACTAGATACAGGACACCAGCAAAGCGCTACAGCTTGTTTATGCTTTATGGTAACTATGAAGTATGGTAGAGCACTACCGAACGTATACTTACTGGATACGTACTACTACAGCCCAGCAGGTAAGACCGTTAAGAAAGCGCCTAGCGACCTATCTAAGGACTTGTACGAGTTCGAGACGGCCATGTACGAAAAGTATCGAACACCAGTTCGTAATCGTACGATTGATAGCGCGGAAGGTGGTATACGTAATGAATACTTCAAGGACTACGGAATACGCTGGAAGCCAGTAGCTAAGAAACTTAAAATCACAATGACGGAATATGTACAGAGTCTTCTAGCCGAAGGGCGCTTTTATGTGTTGAATACAGAAAATAACGTAAAATACTTCATGGAAGAACATAAGCGATATACGTGGGAGCAACGTAGTCTACTGACTAACAACCCAGCAGTAGTTAAAACGGACGACCATACGTGTGACGCGTTCCAGTACTTCGTCGTAGACAATCTAACAGACTTGCAACTAGCAAGGTAACAGGAAGGGGGTAGCGTATTGAATTGGTGGAATAGACTTATACACTACTTTAAGAAAGGGGGCGGGAGCTTGAAAGATATTTTACTAGGGCAGAGCCTACACGTAATCACAGACCACCCGCGGGTAGCAATCGACAGCAGAGAGCTAGAACGGGTTAAACAGAATTTTAAAATTTATAGGGGTATCCATGAGCCATTAGAGTACTTAAACAGTAACGGCAGACGTGTAAAACGTCCGTTTGTATCTCTTAACATGGCTAAGGTAGTTAGTAACTATCTAGCGGGTATCGTATTCAACGAACAATGTAATATTCAAGTGGACGACATGGAGCAATCAACAGCAAACGAGTTTATCCAGAAAGTGTTTAACGATAACAAGTTTAAAAAGAACTTTGCTAAGTACTTAGAAATCATGTTCGCTACTGGTGGACTTGCTGTACGTCCATACGTTGACAATGGCCGTATCGAGTTTAGCTGGTGCTTAGCCGATACCTTCGTACCGCTACAAGCGAATACTAATAACATTAGCGAATGTGTAATTACAAACGTATCAACGGAAGCGGTAGGACGTAAGACACACTACTACACGCTTTTAGAGTTCCATGAGTGGGCTAAAGACGGTACATATACAATCACTCATGAATTGTACTGGAGCGAACGAGAAACGGATATTGGTAAACGTATCCCGCTAAGCGACTACGAACCATACGCAGAGCTGGACGAAGTAGTACGCTTTAAGGACTTAAGCCGTCCGCTATTCGCATACTTGAAGCCTTACGGGTTTAACAATATCAATCCAAGAAGCCCGCTAGGTTTATCAGTTTTCGACAATGCAAAGCCTACGCTTAGACAAATCGACGAAACATACGACGCCTTTAGGTGGGAGATTAGACAGGGTAAACGTCGCTTTATCGTATCAGACCACTTACTACGTACTGAAATCACAAAAGACGGACAGCCTAGACAGTTCTTTGATGATGAGACAGACGTATTCGTAGGACTACCAGCAGGTATCGACGATATGACTAAGCAAGATATTACATCGGATTTACGAGTAAGCCAGTATATCGAAGCTATTAACAAGTTCTTAAGCACGCTAGAACTACAAACAGGACTAGCGAGCGGTACGTTTACGTTTGACGGAAAGAGTATGAAGACCGCTACAGAAATCGTAAGCGAGAAATCAGACACTTACAGAACGCGTAATAGCCACGTATCAGAAATCGAAGAGTTTTTAAAAGAGCTTATCGTATCTGTATTCGAGCTAGCTATTGCTACTGGATTGTACAAGGGTCAAGTACCTACGTATGATGAAATCAGTATCGACTTTGACGACGGCATTTTTAACGACAAGAAAGCCGAATTAGACTTTTTAACCAATGCTTCACTAAATCAACTAATCAGTAAGAAAGAAGCCATTAAGCGTTTATTCAACTTAACGGACGAACAAGCGAGCGAATGGTTTAACGACATCTTACTAGAACAGGAACGGGCCAGCGCTGAATATCGCGAATTAAAGGCCATAGACGAAGAATACGGCGGGCGTGAATAATGTTAACGCCAGACCAATTAAACAAGCACAGCGACCGCGTAAGAGAGCTATACGCCCTTCTTACGTTGGAAGCTATGACGGATATAGCGGAAGTACTTAAACCAGATACGGACGACTTACTGGAGTGGAGAGCGACAGCAGAACTACAAAAGTATTCGTTTGTATTTAAACAACGTGAAGAAATGGCTAAGAAGTTAAAGGGAGTAAATGCACAGGTAAGGGCAGAAATCGAAGAAGCAGGGCTTAAGGTAGACAAAGATAACGCTAAATACTTCGACGGGCGAACAAACACCGAACAAGCCCAGACCATAACGAACAGGATTGTAAAGGACGCGCTTAGAGACTTCGACGAACGAGTACAGAAGACGTTACTAGACTCTAACATAGCGCAGAACTCAATTAGAAAGGCGTATGACGACGTTTTAAGACGTACTACTATAAGTGTACTGAACGGTGGTAAAACGCTGGATAAGGCGCTGGAAGGCGCTGTAATGGACGTATACGAAAAAGGGCTACCTAGTACGTTCTACGATAGCGCTGGAAGAAGTTGGAATATTGAGAGATACGCGGAAGTGGTAACACGAAGCGCAGTACAGAACGTATACAACGACGTACGTACGGCCAGAATGACGGAAGAAGAACTATACACCGTATTAGTATCTTCACACCCGAAAAGCCGTGAAGCTTGCTCATACTGTCAAGGTAAAGTAATCGACATACGACCGATAGGAGAGAATACTAGCGGATACCCTAGCGCATACGAATATGGATACGGAACACCAGCAGGACACAGGGGCGTTAACTGTAGACACTTATGGATACCGTTTTACCCCGATAGCATGGAAAACACACAGCCACAGTACGACCCGCTAGAAGCTCAAAAGAACGAAGATATAGAGCAAGGGCGGAAGCTACTGGCTAGACGAATCAGAAAGACAAAGGGAAAGCTAGAGCTAGCTAAGACATTAGACAGCGACAGCGTGGGCCGTTACAAGAAGCTTCTGAAAAAGCAACAGAAACGAATGGCCGAATACGTTAAACAGCACGACCTTAAACGGGACTATTCACTAGAGAAAGCCCCAATCCAACCACAACAGAAATAAAACCACGTCTTTTAGGAAAGCGCAGACGTTAAAGAACGCTAACAAAACTAACCACGGGACGCGACCCCGTTAAAAGCGTAGGGATAAGGAGATAAAAATAATGGAGTTAAAAGAGCTACTAGTAAGCTTAGGGCTTGACGAAGAAACAGTAACTAAAATCGTAAACGGTATGGCTGAAAACAAAATTTATACCACTCCCGAAGAAAACGCAGACGTTCGACTAAGCAAGTCAAAAGCGCAACGTAAGGAGCTGGAAGAAGAACTAACCACGGCTAAACAACTGGTGGAAGAATTAAAATCTAAATCAGTTACGGCAGACGAATTACAAGGGAAAATTTTAGGCTATGAAAAAGAAATTGAAAGCTTAAAAGAAACCCGAAAAGCGGACAGATTAAACAGCTTTATAGACTTAGGTTTAACTAAAGCGAATGTACGCAATCTTAAAGCGGTTAAATCGTTATTAAACATGGAGTCTATCGTAGAAGACGATAAAGGCGAATACACGGGCCTAACGGAGCAATTAGACGCATTGAAGGAGAGCGACGGCTATTTATTTAACGCTAGCGAGCCAGAGCAACCAAAAGCGCCTACGATTGTACCGAAGGGAAACCCAAGCGCCCCAGAGTCTTTAGACGCGCTAGACCAAGCTTTATTTAACGGCTTCGACCGTGCATAAAACAAAATCTTAAATAAAAAGGGGATATATAAATATGGCAGTAGAATACGCTTCAAAATTCGCTTCTAAAGTTGATGAGAAATTAACACAGGAAGCCATTACAACACCAGCAGTAAACAATAACTACGACTTTACAGGAGTGGAAACAGTAACAGTTTATTCAGTAGGGACAGTAGCTTTAAACGACTACACTACAACAGGAAACCAACGCTACGGTACAGCGTCTGAGTTAGAAAACTCTAAACAAGACTTAAAAATGATGAAAGACCGTTCATTTACGTTCTCTATCGACCGTAAAAGCTCAGACGATACTAATGGAGCTATGGAAGTGGGCGAAGCTTTAGCGCGTCAAATTCGCGAACAAGTAGTACCAGAAGTAGACAAACACCGTTTAGCTAAAATCGTAGCGGGAGCAGGTAAAACAGTTACTGGAGCTATCGCTAAAAACGAAGCTTACGAGAAAGTATTGGACGGTCAAGTAGCTTTACGTGAAGGTAAAGCGCCACGTACAGGAAACGTAATTTACGTATCTACAGAGTTCTTCAAGAAATTAAAACTTGATGATAACTTCATTAAAGCGTCTGAGTTAGGACAACAAGTACTAATGACAGGACAATTAGGTATGGTAGACGGTTTACCAGTTATCTTAGCTACAGCGGACGTTTTACCAGAGAAAGTAGACTTTGTTATCACTAACCCAAATGCTACTGTATCTCCAGTTAAATTAGAGTCTTACAAAGTACATGAAGACCCAGTAGGTATTAGTGGTTACTTAGTAGAAGGACGTATTCGCTATGACGCGTTCGTTTTAAACAATCAAGCTAAGAACATTTACGTACACAAAGGCGTTTAATAAATAAACTTAAGGAGAGACAAACGTATGATTAAATTAGCAAAAGGCGATGTAGAGTACGTCGTATCAGACCCAGTTTTTATCGAAGCTTTAAAAGGCGCAGGATATGAAGAAGTCCCAGCAGGATATGAAGCGGAAGTAGAAACAGTAGAAGAAGTAGAAGAAGCGGACAGTAAAAAGAAATAACAAACGGGGGCGAAAAGCCCCCCAATTAGTAAAGGGGGCGGACGCTTGAAGTACTTAACACAGGAAGAATTACAGGAGCTAGCGACACAATTAGACGATAGCCCTAATAATGTTAAGACACTAGTAGAACTAGCTGAAACGCTGGTTAATATATACACACGACGTTTTTACTTTTATAACGATTTTAATAACGAACTACCTTTCATTCGCGACGCGATCAAGGACGCAATACGCGAGCAAGTGAAGTACTTTAGAGCCGAAAACGTGACAACGCTAGAAGGTTTAAATGAAGAACCGCAAACGCTGACTATAGGCCGTACTACGATTAGTAACGGGCCACGATACAGCAACAGCGGACACTCAAACGCTAAGCGTATCGCTTGCATTGGCTTTATTGACAATCTTACCGCTACTGGCCGAATGTGGCGCGGGGTGGACGCATGAATACGGTAAAAAATCTAATCCAGAAGCTAAAGCCTACGCTCATACATGATATTGAGTACTACGAGTACAGCAGTCAAGATAGAAACCATAAGCCAGTCTTTAAAGAGCCTATCGCTATTAAAGACTGTAGGGTGGATATGACGCGGACTTATGAAGTAAGTAAGAGTACTGAAAGCGAGACCGTAACGGCTGTATTATTCATGTATAACGGAGCTACAGAACCTTTTGTACCAATCGTGGAGAAATCTAAAGTAATCCACAAAGGAAAGGCTTATAAAGTGTATAAGCTGGTAGAGTGCTACGAGCCGTACCGTAACGAGCTATTCTCTTATGAAGTGGAGCTTGTACCGTATGCTTAAGTTAACTAGCAAGCTAGACACCAACAAGCTAGACCGTAAACTTAGCCGTAGCAATATGGCTAAGGGGCAGGAGATACTAGCGACGCAGATATTTTCAGACGTGAACCCGTATATACCTTTTCATAAAGGTACGTTAAGATTAAGCGGACAGGTAGTAAGGGGCGGTAAAGCTTTACAATGGCATACGCCTTACGCAAGAAGACGCTTCTACGAAGACGCACATTTTACAACGGATGGAACTGGACCGCGCTGGGACTTGAAAGCTAAAGCGGTACATACTCAAAACTGGGTACAAGCACTTAAGAAAGGGACGGGGCTATAATGGACTTACAGGAACGGCTAGCGGATTATCTAGCCAGCTTAAATACGGGCTTACCAGTATTCAATGAATACAATTCAGACAGTAATTCTATATCTATCTACGCGCTTGCTGGCGGTAGGACGATACAGGAATACATGGACGGAATTAAAGAGAAATCGTTAAATTATGAATTACAAGTAAAAGTTAAAACGGAAGACAGGGACGAAGGATACAACGCGCTAGGCCTAATCAGTAGAAGCCTTGAAGAACTTACGGAGCTAAACAGCAGTAACGGGAGCTTTGAGTTTAACAAGATTAGTATCAGTAGTGAACAGTATCTTACGGACGTATCTAAAGACAACTATATGTACTTCACATTTACGTTTACAGCGTATGTAACGGTACATAACCAATAAGGGGGATAATATTACATGGCAAGAACTAAAAACGCGCTACGTGAACACTGGGTAGCAGAGTGGAGCAAAGAAGATACGCAAGCACCAGACAAAACAAAATACAAACGCTTAGCTAAATATGTTTCAACTATCGACGACGATACAGACGAAGAAACAGACGACACAGCTTTTTACGACGGAGACGGAACAAAAGAAACTTCTGTTATTGGAGTAAAAGAGAGCTGGAAGTTTGAAGGTTTTAGAGACAATTCAGACGAAGCGCAGAACCTAATCGCGGGTAAAAAACGTAAAACAGGGGACGACCGTAAAGTATGGCACAAAATCGTAGAAGCTGACAAAAAAACGCAGGTAGAAGGCGTTGCTACAGCTACTAATATCGTTACCGCTGGTGGAGACGCTGGGGACTATGGTAAGTTCGAGTGTACTCTATCTTACAACACACTTCCTAAAGAAGTACCATACGTAGAGTAAGGACGTAATAGGGGGCATGAAGCCCCCTATTTTTTTATGATTAAGACCAGAAAAGGAGATAACAAAACATGGCAGAAATTGAAATTAAATTAGAGCGTACAGGCTTTCCCGTTAAGATTGGTGGGCATGAATTTTTTTACAGCACATCATCAGAGAGCGCTAAGCGTTACGTGGAGCTAGAAGCGACAGTTAACGAGCGTATTAAAGAGCTACAAAAGTCTATCGTAGAAACGGCTATTATCGACGGGGAAACTGTAGACGTAGACAGCTTCGGTAAAGCTATCGACTACGCTAAAGAAGGCGTTAAGCTTAACTATGATATGTTACTAGGCGAAGGGACTTTTGATACGTTATACGCAGATTTTCCAGACGTAGAAGCTTTAAGCCGTGCATTCGTTGAAGTACGCGCTAATATCGAGCTTAAACTGGAACAAATGGAAGCGGAACGTATGGCCGAAAATAAAGCTAAAGTAGACGAATTAAAAGCACAGTTAGACGCTAAGAAATAACGAAGGGAGTAGGCTGTATGAAATTAAATGAACGCCTACTTAATTCGTTCGAGTATAATGGTAAAACGTACGCTATCAATCTGTCTTTTGATAAAGTGCTAGACTTTCAAGATATCCACGGACACGACGAACTGGATATAGAAGACCGTATACCGCTCATGTTATACGCTTTAGACGTTGAGTGTGAAGAAAGCGAACAAGCGTTCGTAGTAGACTACATACTTAAGAACGTCTTACAACTAGGAAACGGAGCGGACGAAGAAGAAGCGTACGACTTGCTAGGGAACCCCTTACCAAAAGCGCCTAGACAATACAAAGAGCCTACAGTGGACTTTGTAGAAGACGCTGAACTTATCTACGCGTCTTTTAGGCAGGCTTACGGTATTAACCTTTCTAAGGAACTAGGCCGTCTTCACTGGTACGAGTTTATAGCACTATTGAACGGGCTACCAGACGGTACGATAATGCACCAAGTAAGAAGTATACGAGAATGGACCCCAAGCAAACACGATAGTAGCGAGTACAAGAAACAAATGAGAAAGTTACAAAAGGCGTGGAGCTTGAAAGGTAAACAAAGAAAGGGGGAATAACATGGCAGACGCTAAACTAGAAATACAGGTAGTAGTTGACGGGGTAGACATTGACAAACTAAAAAGCCGTATCAAAGAACTTAAAGCAGAAATACAGCGAAATCTTAAAAGTGACGGTATGGACGGCTTTAAGAAGAACTTACAAGAAGCTAGCTCAGAAGCCGAAAAGAGTAAAGCAAAGATTAAAGACCTAAAAACAGAAGTAGAAAAACCCGTAAAAGGTGGAGTAGACAGCGCTAAAGAAGGTATTAAAGCGACTGGTACGGAAGCAGATACAAGCGCTAAAAAGGTTAAAGGCTTCAAGGACGAAGCAGGTAAGCCAGTACCAGACGGTGGGACAGGAAACCTACCCGACAAAATTAAGAAGGTAGGAGACGAAGCGGACGGAAGTAAAAGACGTGTAAGCGACTTCTTTCTAGCCTTCGGATTAGTTAGAATTGCCGAAAAATCTTTAAATATCCTATCCAATTCGCTGGACGGAGCTATAAAGCGTTTTGACACACTTAACAGTTACCCCCGCGTCTTAAAGCTCATGGGCTTTAGCACGGAAGAAGTAGCTAAGAGTACTAAACAGCTTAGCGACGGTATCGACGGACTACCTACACGTCTGGACGAAGTAGTATCAACAGCTAAACAGTTTACAGCAATCACGAAGGACATTAAATACTCTACAAAGCTTACAATAGCTTTAAATAACGCGTTTTTAGCTTCTGGAGCAAGTTCGGAAGACGCTAGTCGCGGTTTATTACAATTTCAACAAATGTTATCCAGTGGTAAACCAGATATGCAAAGTTGGAGAACTTTACAGGAAACAATGCCAATAGCATTAACTAAGACCGCGGAAGCCTTCGGGTTTACTGGAAAGAGTGCTAAAACCCAATTTTATAACGCTTTGAAAGAAGGTAAGATAACCTTCGACCAGTTCGGGAAAAAGCTTATCGAGTTAAATAAAGGCGTGGGCGGTTTTGAAGAACTAGCTAGAGAAAGTTCGCGCGGTATTGGTACTTCGTTAAAGAACCTAGCTAACTCTAGCGTAAAGGGGCTAGCAAGCATGATACAAGCGTTTGACGACCTTTCTAAGGCCGTTACGGGTAAAAACATAGACCAACATATAGACAGCCTTAAAAACCTTATTAACGGCAGTTTTAACGCAATTAACAGCGCTATACGTGGTAGTATACCCGTCTTTAAAGAAATTTTTCGCGTAGTTGGAGAAATTCACACGTTTATACAACCTTTAGAACCAGCGTTCGCGGGGCTTTTAGCGTCTATTCTGGCGTTTAAGAGTGTTAACTTTGTAATCACATTGTTAGACCAGTTCGGTATCAATGCTGTAAACCTAAACGGTATCATTTTAAACCTTACAGCTAGAATTGTGGCGGCTGGCGGGGTAATACCAGCTATTGGTACGGCCATTAGTGGTTTAGTAGCTTCAATCAACGGTATTATAAGCCTAGCTAACCCGTGGGCTTTAGCTATTGCTACGGTAGTAGGTGGATTAACAGCCCTACATTTATGGTTTAACCGTGAAAGTGAAGCCAGCAAGAAGTACAAGGCGGAACTAGAAGGGAGCGCTAAAGCGTCCGACGTATTAATATCTAGTATCGACGACGTAATAGACAAACAGAAAGAGCTTACGCAAGTATCAGAAGCCAGCGCAGAAGGTAACAGAAAACTAGCGGACGAAATCGTAGCCCTTGCTAGTAAGGAAAACCGAACGGCGGGGGAGACGTTGCTACTAAAGAAACATATCGAAACACTTAACGGTAACGTAGACGGTTTAAGCTTGAAGTTTGACAAAAATACGAAGTCTTTAAGTATGAACAAAGACCAGATTTTACAACGTATCAATGCTGGAGCAGGAAACCAGAAGCTAATTGACCTAGAAAAATCGCTACAAGACTCCTACGACACAACAGGTAAAGTTAAATCTAGATTATTAGAAATACAAGAAAAAATAAATCAAGTTAGAAATGATGAAAACTTATCATACAATGAGACGTTAAACCTTCTTAAACCACTAGGAGACGAATACGATAAACTTAACGCAAAGCTACCAGAACTGGAACAGGCACAGGAAAGCCTTAAACAAGAAATGGTAAGCGCCAGTCAAGAAGTAGCTACGGCCGTAGAAAACGGAGCTAACCAGCAGGTAATCACGTACGCTTCATTAACGCAGAACCAACAGCAAGCGGTAGACAAAATGAACGAAAGTTACAACAGTCTAAAAGATAGCGCTTCTAATATGTTCGACCGTATCCAGCAGAAAGCCGTAATATCTACACAGGATATCATAGCGAATATGCAAGCAAACACGGAAGCCGTTAAAGTCATGGGCGATAATATCCAGATTTTAATGCAACGTGGGGTAGATGAAGGACTTATCGAGAAACTTCGTCAAGCGGGGCCAGAAAGCGCGCAACAAATTCAAGCACTTGCAAGTTCTACGGACGCAGAACTACAAGGATTAAACACGGCCTACCAAAATGCTGGGGACACAGCTAAACAGTCGTTACTTAAATCGTTAAACATACCAGAAGGCGAACTAGCACCACAGATTGAAGGTATGATAACGGCTAGTAAGTCTTCACTAATGACAGCCGTAGAGTCCGCGGACTTCGGTAGCATTGGTAAGAAAATGACTACGGATATATCAGAAAGTATCACAGCGAACGCCACAGCGCCTACAGAAGCCGTAAGCACAGTAGCGGAAAATTCAAAAACAGCTTTTGAGACCGCGCTAGGTAGTTCAATGACAGAAGCTGGTGGAAAAGTCTCTACTGACTTAGCAGGCGGTATTGATAGTAGCGCTGGCGAAGTTAGTACGGCAATGGACGGGGTAAAAACCAAAGTAGATACTGGTATGGAAGAAACTAAATCAGTAGTACAAACAAAAGCCCAAGAAATGCCAGGCAAAATTCGTGATATTTACGGTAGCATGGTATCCAGCGGACAGTATGCTATGCAAGGGCTAGCGAATGGTATCGACAGCGGTAGCGGTAATGCAATCGCTAGAGCGCAGGCAGTAGCTTCACAGATTAAAAGCACGATTAACCGCGCCTTAGATATTCACAGCCCTTCACGGGTTATGGAACGTGAGACGGGGGTATGGATTCCAAGCGGTATCGCTGTGGGGATTGATAAAAACCGTGGCGTTATTGATAAAGCACTTTACAAGGTTAAAGAAGGTATCGCGAACTACGACTTATCTAGTGACAACTTGCTAGCAAGGGCGCGCGCTAGGTTTGAAATGGGTAGCAACGCGTTTATCAGTAAACAAGCCTTCAAAATGGAGCTTGCACACGGCGGATATACGGTAGAAGTCCCAGTTAACGTAAACAACCGCGAAATTGCTAGAGTAGTAGCCCCTATCGTAAGGGACGAAAACAAACGCGTAGAGCGTCTGGAAAGATACAAGAAAGGAGAGCGCTAACCAATGTTTAGTACTACAATCGACGGCCAAGAAATTGGCAAATTATTAAAAATTACAAACGTAGACAGAAGCGGGCTAGCGCCCGTAGAAAACACCTACGTAGAGTATACAGGGGTAAACGGTTCAAAACTTAAAAATAAAGTCTATAGACGTAGACCGATTAGTATCGACTTCGTTTGTGTAGGCGAAATTGATGAAAAGTGGGAGCTAGTCAAGAAAATTCTTTCAAACGAAGAACAGTTTAAAATTGTTTTCGGAGACTTTCCAGACCGCTATTTTATCGCTACTACCGAAGGAGATACGACTTTTAACAAGGTAAGCGGGCAGTACGCAAACGGTACTATATCGTTAAGCGCGCCCTACCCGTTTGCTAAGGCCGTAACAGAAAAAGAAGCGCTAAGAGACGGGAATAAGCTTACGTTTATTAACGAAGGGACGGCTACGGCTTTCCCGCGCTTCGAGTTTACAGCCGATAGAGACTATAAAATATTCGGGTTTACACACCCAGACGGCAATATAGCCCAGTTCGGATACGCTAGTAACCAAAGGCCATTTATTAACACAGGCCAGCGCTTTGTCTACGATACCTTCACGAATGAAGCCTACATTATTGGTGGGGGCGGTAAAACGCGTGTATATCTTAGCGAAGGCCGTGGCTTTAGTATTAAAGCTGGACGTACTACAGAAGTAGGCCTAACTTTCCCAGAAAGCAATACCCAAGTAGTACGCGGGTACTTAAGGAGTGAATACGTATGATAACTTTCTATAGCCGTAAGTATGAAGTTAAAGCCCAAGCGTCGTTTACGGGAGTAGACGGCCTTGTGGCCTTTGACGACTTACACAGCGACGACGTAGAGACAGGGCTAGCTACTTTCACGTTTTCGGTAAACAAGACCACGGACGACGTAGAAAAAGTGGCGCTAGGGGACTACATTAGAGTTTTAACGGCTACTGGCCGTAAATTGTGGTTTGAAGTGCTAGATATGACGGAAGACCACGACCGTATAGACTTCGTGGCCGTGGACGGCGGACTAGACCTAATAGGCGAAACAGTCTGGCCGTATGACGCAGATAAAAGCTACGACTTCAAACACTATTTTGATAAATTTACGTACGATAGTGGCTGGGAGCTAGGACGTAACGAAATAGCAGGAAAGACCAGAAAACTTAAGTACGAAGGCTTCGAGACAGCTACGAAGCGCTTAAGACAAGTAGCTAGAAGCTTCGACGCTGAACTAGAATACGAGATTATCGAAGAAAGCGGAAAGCCTACACGTAAGCTAATTCACGTAGTACAGCGCTTAGGACGTAACACGCCTATCAGATTAGAGTACGGTAGAGAAGTAACGAATATCACTAGAAAGTCTAGTATTCAGAACTTAGCAACAGCCCTACGTGGACGCGGAGCTAATGACATAACACTACAAGGATACAAATACAACGACGGGCGCTACTGGGTAGGCTGGGATACTCTACATGACCTACAAGAGGGAGCGCGCTGGAGTAGACACGCTGACGTATCTAGGGACGGGGGCTACGTAGTAGATACTTACGAGTCCCAAGCGCAAACGCAGGAAAGACTTTTCCAAGAAACGCTAGCGCAGTTAAAAAAACGAGCATATCCAGAAGTAGAGTATACGGTAGAGTTTTCGGAGCTTCCAGAAGAAGTTAGAAAAGGCGATACCGTAGAAATCGTGGACCACACTTTTAAACCCGCACTAAAAATTAGTGCAAGGGTACAGAAGATTGAAGGTAGGGTAGCCGTTTTAGGAGACGGAAAAGCAGTAATTTCTAATATCGAATACAAAGAAACGAACGTAGACGATAGACTTAAAGCAGTAGAAAAGCTTTTAAACAATAGTTCGTTTGACTTTTCTAAAGTCCCAGCCGTATTAAGTATCTATTCGCAGAATGGTACAGTATTCACGGATACAGCAAGCACTACGCTAGAAGCTAAAGTTACACGCTTCGATATCGACGTAGCAGAACAGTATACGTTTAAGTGGAAGCGTAAGAGCGATAAACAGCCTAGCAACGACGACGAATGGAACGCGCTAGACCATAGCGGAAAGACTCTACAGGTATCTAAATCAGATATCAATGTACAAGCTACGTTTATCTGTGAAGCCTACAAAAACGGAGAGCTAGAACTAACACAAACTATCTACTTGAAAGACTTAGTAATAGCAAAACACAAAGGCACTACGCCACCAGAAAACGCTCAAAGTGGAGACTTATGGACAGATACCAGCGGGACTAAAGAAGTCGTTAAAATCTATGTAAACGGACAATGGAGTAATGTTATCTCAGATAACCAGCAGGATATAGAGAAATTTAAGCGCTACTGGGAAACGAATAATCGTGAATACGCGGATAAACTTACGGCTATTATCCAAGAAATAGAGAATGTAAAAGATAATGAAAAGTATACCAGAGACCTTACAGGACGCTTCGGAGACTTAGAAGAAGCATATAAGCGTATTCTGGAGCAAGAGCAAACGATAAAAGGGCTAGGAGAGAGACAGAAAGCGCTAGAACTTAACTTAGAGCAATCAAGCGCGATTATTCGTACTTTAGGCGCTATGTTCGACTTTTCGGACGACGGCTTTTTAATCGGACGTAAAGACGCTAATATGCAAATGAAACTTAATAACGACCGCTTAGAGTTCTTAGACGGTGGTAAAGTTACGGCTTACATGACAGGACAGAAAATGTTTATTGTTAGTGGTGCTTTCTGGCAATCTATCACTATTGGCAATCATATTTTCGAGAAATTCGGAGACGAATTTACTTTCATATCTTACGCGGGGGGTGCTTAATAAATAATGATACAAAATAGAATAAGCGGACTTCTGTATAACGGATATGTACGACTAGTGCTTACTGTTAACGAAGTTGAAATAGACAAAGTTAATAATACTAGTACGGTAGAGTGGGAGCTATGGCTGGAGCGTAATACGACGTATGTATATAATCTGAACGGCACTAGTTTAGCAAGCGTATACTTTAACGATACAGACGTAATCATGGAAAAATACGTAACGTATGACTTACGTGATAATCAGTGGGTATCGTTCGGAAAAGGCCGTAAAGTAATCCAGCACGACAAAGACGGAAGCAAGGCGTTTACAATCTGGGCTCGTTTAACGGACGTAGCAGGCTTAGGAGATATTGGCTGGATTAACGGTACGGCTAGATTGACTAAAATTGACAGGGGTAGCCGGATTAAGACCGTAACGGCTACAGAGTTAGGGCAGTCCGTAAGTGTTGTAATTGATAGAAAGATAGAGACGTTTAAACATACTGTATGGTATCGTGTTAACAGTTCTGAATGGTTTGAAGTGGGTACTAATGTAGCCTACGCTAAAGACTTCGTACCACCTATCGCGCTGGCGGAGAAAATAACGAACAGCGACACGGGTAGTCTAGATATATGTGTACGGACGTTTACACACGAAGGCGTACAGATTGGAGAAGACGATTATAGCTATGGTAACAAGATACGAGTACCAGCGTCTTTAGTTCCTACGTTTGAACGTCTGGAAGTAGACGACGCTAGTAACGATACAGCGCTAGTTTTAAAACAATATAATTATATCCAAGATAAGAGTAGAATACGTGTAAATATCGTAAATGCTTCAAGCGTCTACGGGGCTACTATCACGGATTACAAAATTAAAGTTATGAGTCAGTCGTTTAGCAGTCGAACGGCTACTTTAGTAGCTAAGGACGTAGGTAGCTATGTAGTAGAAGCGGAAGTAATCGACAGCCGTGGACGTAAGCACGTTAAAACGCAACCAATCAGAGTACACGCGTATAATGCGCCACGAATTAACGCATTTTTCCCTATTCGTTCTGGAAATCGAACGAACAAGAACGTAAAAGCGCAGGTTAGTATTAACGTACCACCAGTAGAAATCGACGGGCGTAACATAAACGAGTACCGCATAACGGTTAGATACGCAGTACGAAAACTGGGAAACCAGACGTATAGTACAGCGCTTAACATTACAGATACAGCCGTACCGTTTAACAAAGTGCTAGACCTAGGGGACGTATACGAACTAGAACAAGCGTACGACGTGGACTTAATCGTAACGGATAAGTTTAACAGTACAGCTACGTCAGAGCGTATCGTAGGTACAGCGAACGTACTGGCCGTGTTGAGTCGTATAGGCTTATCGATAGGAGCTGTACCCGAAGAAAACGAAAAAAATATGTTTATGGTGGCTTTACCGTCTAAATTTAAAGACACTGTAAGCTTTAACAATAAGCTTTATTATGACGGGGCGCCAATGCAAACTAAACAACTTACTAATGAGTTTGGTTACGCGCTTAATCCTAAAGGGTACGGGGATTGTAACCACTATTTACAAGGTGGATACTATGCTATTGATAGCAACATTAAGAACTTGCCGAAGGGAGTAACGGACGGTATCGTACACGTAGTAACAAGGCTAGACGGAATTAAGAAAGTAGTATACCAAGTGCTATATACTGGGGATATGGTTTATACACGTTATTCTGTAAACGACAATTTTAAAGAATGGAAGATAATGGCAGAGCCTACTAAATGGAACAAACTACCGCTAGATAACGGCTGGCAACACTATACAGCGTATGGTGACGCATACTATAGCAAGGTAGGAAATGTAGTACACTTACGCGGAAGCCTTTGGAAAGGCGACAACGGATACGATAAGATTATGGCTACACTTCCAGAAGGTTGTAGACCTACGCAGGGGCTATACGTTCGAGCGTTGAATAACAACTACTTAGACGCTATACTATATATATCAACAGCAGGGAATATTAGTTCCCGTTCTGGAGTAACTAAAGAGTGGGTAAGTCTTGATAATGTTTCATTCTTAATATAGGGGGTAAATAAATGGAATTAGAACAAGTACGAACAAAACGAGAACAACTTAAAAACGAAATCAACAGGAAGACGGAAGAAGTAGACGCATTGAAGAAAGAAAAAGCTTCACTAGAAGCAGACGTTACCGCTAAGTCTGACAAAATCAACACCGCGGAACAGTCTATTATTGAGAAACGCGACGAACTAAAGAAGCTTGAAACAGCTATCGAGATTATGGAGCGTTAAGCGTTGAGTCCAATTATAACGGACGCTGTAGTAATCGCTTGTATCGGCGGTATCGTAAGCATTATTACAGCGCAGATAACAACACAATCTAAAAAGAACGCGGAACTAATTACAAGTAAGTTACTAGAAATTAACGTAGAAATAGCAGAATTAAAAAAGGACGTTTCAGAAGTTAAAGAAATAGGTGGAGAAAATAGGGACGGTATCAGAAATACACAACGCTATAGACTCTTTAAAGAAATGACTAGGGATATTAAACTATGTTATACGACCTTAAGCCGTTCTACAGAGATTAGTAAGCTATACCACAGCTACGAAAAGCTGGGCGGTAATGGAGAGATACACGACTTATACGAAATTTATAAAAAACTACCCGTAAAAAACGGAGTTTACGAAAAGAAAGGGATTGAAAAATCATGATTAACTGGAAAGTACGCTTATTAAACAAAACATTTTGGCTAACATTAGTACCAGCGGTGGCGCTATTGCTACAAGCGTTTCTAAATGTATTTAACATTCGTTTAGAACTAGGCGAAACAGTAGATAAGTTAGTAGTATTTATTAATGCTGTTTTTGTAGTATTAGTAATCGTGGGCGTTGTTAACGACCCTACTACAAGCGGAATTAGTGACAGTTCGCGCGCTATGACGTACGAACGTCCTAACAATCAATAGAATTATTAAAGCGGGTGGGCTTATATAGTCCCCCGTTTTTTTAAAAGAAAAGGGGGAATTTTGTGGATAAGGTGATCAAAAAACATTTAACAGTTACGAGCGTAAGCCGTACCGTTGAAAAGCTAGGCCACGAAATCTACAGCAAGGATAAAGGCACGGCCGTATTCAAGTTTACTACGGACGAATTAACAGCTACTAAAGTACTATGCTTGTTTTATTTCAAGGATACTAAACGATATGTAACAGTTACCGCTACAATCGAAGGCAATACTATTACAGTCCCGTTTGATAGTTCGCTAATCGTAGAAGATGAGCCAGTAGTAGGCTATGTATACTTCGAGAAAATCGAGCAAGCGACGGACGTATATTCATTCGTTTTTGACGTAAGACTTAGCGCTATCGACAGGGCCAAAAATACACCTTTAATTGAACGGACTACAGGCCGTATCGTGGACGCTGAAAGCATTGTTACCAAACAAGAACTAGACGCGCTTTTTAACAAGATTAAGGAGCAAGGCGGAACGTATGACGACAGCGGACTACGTGCTGAACTAGAAAACGAGGCAGAACGTAGCGATTTTTTAAAATTAACGGGCAAAATTGAAGCTTTAGAGCAAAAGACGGATAATGACACCATTTACAACGACGAACCCGTAAAACGTCGTTTAACGGCCTTAGAGAGCAAGCCAGAAATCGACACTAGTACATTAGTCACTAAGCAAGAACTGGAAAACAAAGGCTACTTAACTCAACACCAGCCACTTACCGAATAC
>QWCO01000162.1_pt1 | contig 34249 bp, 24 predicted proteins | sample 1972611 | NCBI WGS metagenome assembly QWCO01 (sample SAMN09866706, study PRJNA288562) | Human oral metagenome isolate term1_saliva, whole genome shotgun sequencing... | reverse complement strand
AGTAGGGCCGCTCCTCATCGGAGCTCATCTATACGTTTTCACTACCAATCAATTACTTTGAGACCGTTGCACGGTCTCATCTAAGGACTATTGCTGAGGGGGCAATAAAAGCAATGTGCCCAGCTCTCCCGAGCTGGACACATCATTCGATTTATCACTTAAACGGTTTACTATTTTACAGAGAGGATACTCAAGTAGTCTTAAATACAACTCTACACTGCAAAGGTACTCCCACTTATAGGGGTGGGCAATACCTAACTATATGTATATTAAAATCGGACTATACCTACTTATAGTGAAAATAACATATTCTTATGCCAATAAACGCCAAAAAGTCGTTACAAGGACCGTTACAACGATGCCTAAAAGGAGAGGTAAGAGCGTTGCTACTGCAGTCCACTTAACACTCTTCGTTTCCTTATAAATCGTCACTATGGTTGTACTACAAGGGTTATGAAGCAGGCAGAACAACATTAGATTAACAGCAGTAAGCATAGTCCATCCGCCTTGCACAAGGATTGCATGAGTCTCTTCGGGACTTCCTTCCAATAGCACCCCTGCCCCAGAGCCGTTGCCTAAGGTCAATAGAGTCAGCATCAGTATAGTTGGAAGAACGATTTCATTAGCCGGTATCGCAAGAATATAAGCCAATAGAATGACTCCGTTTAATCCCATAAACCATGCCGGTGTTTCTAATATCTGAATAAGATGTTCGGCAATACTCTCATTCCCTATTTGCAGATTACTACATAGCCAAATGAGCGCACCAGCAGGCATTGCGAAGACTACAGCACGCCATAAGACGATTATCGTACGGTCAATAAGCGAGGTGTAGAGCGTGCGCCAGAACTGTGGTGGACGATAAGGGGGCAACTCAAGATGAAAGGTAGAAACCTCCCCTCTTAGAATAGTATGAGAAAGCAACCAATTAGAGCCGAACATAAGTCCTATTCCCAGCAATGCAACCATTAGGACAGCGCCAAGACTTACCAAAGTACCATAAGGAGCAGGTACTGCACTCGCTACAAATATAGATGCAATAAGGATTTGTGTCGGCCAGCGTCCATTACAGAGCGAGAAGTTGTTGGTTATAATCGCAATCAGACGTTCACGATTACTATCAATAATACGAGTAGACACAACGCCAGCAGCATTACATCCGAAGCCCATACTCATGGTTAAGGCCTGCTTACCATGAGCACCAGTACGCCTAAAGAGTTCGTCTAGGTTGAAGGCTACACGAGGCAAGTAACCGAAGTCTTCTAGCAAGGTAAAGAGTGGAAAGAAAATAGCCATCGGAGGGAGCATAACAGAGACGACCCAAACCGTTGCCAAATAAACGCCATCAGCCAAGAAGCCAACGACACTAGCAGGAAGACCAAGAAAAACAAGGAGGTCTTTTAGATGTGGGTGCAAATAACCCACAAGGATTTCATTAAGCCAGCTAGAGGGATAATTGCTACCTACGATTGTTAGCCAAAAGACTAGACCAAGAAGTAAGAGCATAATCATTACCCCCCACTTCCTACTCGTTAGGATTTTATCTAGTTTAATATCAAAAGGAACACGTCCACGAGCATTCGCAAAGCTCACCACTTCTCGGCATATACGCTCGGCATCAGCATAGATAGACTCAATCCATTGCTCATGCATATCGGCACCGATTGCAAGGTGAACAGACTCAGATAAAGCCAATAGCTCAGGCGTAGCAAAGCGCGTAACAATACTAGGGTCGCGCTCCAACATACGATAACTCACCCACAAGCTATTATCTTGGTCGGGATAGGCTTCTTTTATCGCAAGTCTGAGGGGTTCAATAAGTTTGACTGTTTGCTCGGGTAATGCATTACTCCGATAGGGCTTACAGACAATATCGCCATGAACTATCGCACGAATAGTAGCAAGAAGATTATCTATACCTGCTCCCGAACGTGCAGATGCTCCGACAACGGGTATCCCTAGTCGCCGACCAAGAGCATTCAGGTCTACATCAATATGATTACGCTTGGCCTCATCTAGCAGATTGACGCAAAGTACAGCCTTATCAGTAATTTGAAGAACCTGCAAAATTAGGTTCATATTACGCTCCAAACGAGTGGCGTCTGCCACCAATACAGTTACATCAGGACGTGAAAAGAGGATATAATCTCTGGCAATCTCCTCATCCTCGCTAGTAGAAGACAGACTATAAGTACCCGGAAGGTCTACGATACGATAGCTTTCATCATCATAACGGAATGCACCTTCAGCCTTACCAACAGTCTTTCCAGGCCAGTTGCCTGTGTGCTGGTTTAGACCCGTTAAAGTATTGAATACGGTACTTTTACCCGTATTGGGATTACCCGCAAGGGCTATGGTATATTGGGCATCTGCACTATGTTCACCCTCTCGAATGAGGTTCGCTCTAGAAGCAGGGCATGACGAACATGAGGTAGATGGACAGTTATGCTTCATCTTAAAAAATCTCTTTATTATCTTATATTAATGAAGCAAAGATAATTAAACTTTTATGAGACTACCGTATAATATGGCACTCACTGCCTTATCATACAATAGTCTCATAAAATAATAAGCTAAACTGAGCATTTAGGAGCTCGTGCAATGGTCTCTTTATACTCGCCTAGGAGATTACGATGGCTTAAAGCTGGTTGCTGTACAGCTTCCAAAGGAAACGAACGAGATGAATTTGACGCTTAATGCGACTCGGCTGCTTCAGCAAACGATAAGCAAACTCTAAGTTATGACGAAGCCACCACTCCGGAGCACGCTCTACCCGCCCAATATAAACATCAAAACTACCGCCTAAGCCTTGATAAATAGCTTGTGGGTGCTGCTGTTGCATACGTCCCATAAGCAACTCTTGCTTAGGTGATCCCATTGCAACAAAAACAACATCTGGCTTTTTTGTCGCAATATCTGCGATTAGAGCGTCATCATCACCCTCCTTGAGATAACCATCTCTATAGTCCACAATATTGATTTTAGGAAAGTCAAGACGCAATTTTTGCACCGTTGCTTCGATTACCTCTGATTTCCCTCCGACCAAATAGAACGATTTCATTTTGTAGGTCTTGGCGATAATCTGTAACCATAGTTCACAACCCGCAATCTTTACAGCATCGTGATAACCCTTATGTTTGAGAGCCATAACCGCACCAATCCCGTCCGTGTAGCCAATACCAGCATTAATTATTGAGCGTGTTTGACTTGTTGCATGAAGTATCTTCTCCGCATTTACAGCCACCAATACCCCCGGATGTTCTAAAGCATAATTGATTAGACTATCCGCAGAATTGAACGGATAAATCTCGACACCATTAACACTTATTCTTTGCATTATGCTTCTTGTACTAATTGTCCAAATCTTTTAGTTCTTATTCCGGATCTGACTATACGAGCAGGATTCCCGGCAACGATAGAATTATCTGGAACATCTTTAGTTACTACTGCTCCAGCCCCGACAATTACTTCATTCCCAATCTTAACTCCACACATAATAATTGAGTTTGCACCAATAAAGCAACGCTCTCCAATATAAGTATCTCCGTGTGTTCCATATACATAGTTATGAGCTAAAACTAGTACTCCTGATGCAATATATGACTCTGCCCCTACATGAACTCCTCTTGGGCTAGCCTTATCTATATTAGCTCCTAGAGAGATACTTGCACTTGGATGGATGTCTGCTTTAAGTATCCGTGTTAAGTAAAATCGCCATAACCAGAGCAAGCAAACACGTAAGTAGTGAGTTATATTACTTATCATAATCTATAAAATAGAGGGGTTTTACCATTGGGTAATACATAAAATTCCTCATCAAAGACAATCTCAACAGGTCTCTTGAAGAATTCTTTCAATAGTTTTGTATGTTTTTCTTTTATCAATGCTTTATCAGCAGTAACTATCATATTAACTATTATATTATTCTCTACCTCTCTAATCTGATACTTCTGAATATTCTCGTCGTAATCAAAGATATTCATAAATACAATAAGGGAAACATCACGACCATCTATATCTTTTATCATTTGATTAGTACGCCCTTCTATACTGGGTATACGATATAGTGATCTGCCGCATATACATTTTTCCTTAATTAAATCTCCTGAAGATAAATCTCCAACTCGGTAACGAATAAAAGGCATAGCCTTATTACGAACAGCAGTTAATAAAACTTCATTATCTAATATTTCTACAGAGCACGAATTATGTAACACATGTAGTCCTTGGTGGGCTTCGCACTCAAAAGAAAAAATATTACCGTCTCCAGCTCCATATTGATTAAGAAGTTCACATGAACAATAGTCTCTAGCCCACTGATAGCAGATAGGTACTACATTCTCACTTGTAGATATAATCCCTTTAATATTTATGTGAATATTGTGATCATGCAAATACTTCAAGAGTAGATAGATTGAGGTTGCATAGCCATATATTAGTTGTATTCTTTTTGCCTCAATAACCTCTAACATCTTACGACAAGCATAATCATCAATTCTTTCTGAGTTAAATGTATGAAAATTCGAAATCCAGTGATAAAGTTTTTTAGCTAGACTCTTTGTTTCCGTACGATGTCCCATCAGCATAAGCATAGGAGAGCAAGGTGGCAATCCAAACAACTTATGCTGCAACCAATGGTTAGGCCATAAAGATAAGTCAGCATCCCTACTCATAGGATACTGAAAAGGCTCATTAGTAGAGCCTCCAGAGATACTATATCTATAAGTTTCCTTTGATAAGATCATATTAAAATCCCTGTAATCGGATTTACACATCAAAGGGATCTCTTCCCATGATAAGAGTTCAGCCTTAGATAGGTCTATACCTTTAGCCTCTAAGAAGGTCCTATACCCTGGATTATTCTTAAGATGGTATAGATATATCGCACGTGCAGACATTTTCATTTCTGAGTCAATCGCCTCTGTACTGGATCCATACTCAATATCTAAGTTCTCTTGATATAGCCTAAAAATATTACCTCGCCTCAGTATACTTAACAGCAAAACCCTCCAATTCAATCTATCTTTTAGTCCCATTATTCTTATTTACTCTTATCTCAAACTATACTCTTACTTTCAACCAACATGAGACTAATTGCTGTTAATTTTGTTCAACATTAGCCTAGAAAGCACTTTATTGAGCAACCCAATACGTAGACTAGCCCAATACACCTTAGTAGATTCCCAGAACAAAACAAACTTAATATCTATGTTCCCTTGTTAAATCGACCTTTTCTATATCCACAACTCTATTTAGCATCTAATAGTACAGCATCTAAGTAGCGACGATAATCTGCAAGCATTTTTTCTTCAGTGAACAATGACTCATACCTAGCTCGAGCATTTATAGACATTTCTTTGTAGAGCTCACTAGAGGGTTTTGCTAAAATACTCAACCCTTTAGCAAGAGCATCAAAGTCTTCAAACATATAACCGGTTTTTCCTTTTTCGTTGATTTCACCGAAGACTGGTATTGTATTTGTTATAAGAGGAATACCTGCACGAAGACCTTCAATCAAAGATAGAGGTAAACCCTCATTCTTAGAAAATAGCATGATATAATCATACTCATATATCAAACTCTCAACATGCACATATCCCAAAGCTACAAAATGCTTTGAACCCTGAACGGCTAATTTCAAAGCTTCGTATCCACTTCCACTACCTGCAAAATGTATCTGAATATTATCGGGTATCTTACCATTAAGTTCTTCTACTAGTTTAAGTTGCTGTTTTTCCTCTGAAATACGAGCAGGAAGAAGAATCTTAATAGTACTTTGATCTACATCCTTTTTAGGGAAACCATTAAATTTATCTAAAATCCCATTATATATTACCTTTATATGCTCTGAAGGCACTCCAAAGTAACTTTCTAAATTCTCTCTTACTGTATGAGAAACAGCAATACATCTCTTCGGTAGAAGAGTGAATCGCTTTAATGTCCCGAAAACATTATGAGATAAATGTACTAGTCTATTTGTCTTACCTAAAAGACCTAATAACAGCATCAATATCGTCGTATACTTGCGATGATGGGACAAAAAGATAATATCTTCTTCCCGAGATAAACGCCAAACTTCTTTCCACGAAAAAAGTCTGAAATCAATATCCATTTTCTGATAATCCTTGAATATATTTTCTTTAGGCGTATCTGTCAATATTATAGGATAACTTTCCCCATCACTCATAGACTTAGCTATCTGAATAGCTACATTCTGAGCTCCACCAAATATATGGAAATCACAGAGTATTGATACAAGTTTCATAATCGTTTATATTGTCTTCTACTTAAAGATTTATGAACCGTTGATAAATTATTTGCATTTGCTGTATAATTTCTTCTATGTAAAATCTCTGAGCCTTCTGCCTACTCGCCTCAATCATTTTACTTCTTAAGTTCGCATCATCTATCACTAACTTAATCTTCTCATACAGCTCATCTGCATTTTTCGGATGAATCAAATAACCATTAACTCCATCTTCAACAAGCTCCGGAATACCACCTCTGTCAGATGCAATAATGGCACTACCGTAGCTCATTGCTTCAATAATAGCAATTCCTAGGGATTCAAATACTGAGGGTTGTAAATATATTTCAGCTTGACTCTGCAGGGCAATCTTTTCTTGTCCTGATACCCATCCATGATAGAATACAAAACCAGCTAAACTATTAGCAACTTTTTCTTCTATTATATTTACGAAAGGACCTATACCCCCTAGATGCAATTCTACCTTAGAGTGTAGCTCATCCCTATACCGTTCAAAACAGTCTAAGATCATAAGAATGCCTTTATCTTCATCCATATAGCCAAAATGCAGGATTAAAATCCGAGATGATTGAGATGATTGAGGAATACTAACCTTAGGCTTATCTATAGGATTATATAACACCACAATTTCTCTAGGGTCAGACATCTCTTGTTGCATCTGTTTTTTGAGATATTCAGAAACGGTCAAAAGTAAATCGACTCTTCTAAATACCCAATCACAAAAAGCTCGATGTTCTTTATAAAAAACATCAAATGCACCTCCATGAATATGCAGAATTATTTTCTTTGAAAATAGAGCAGACAATATTATAAACAAGGACTTCCGATAGAAAGATAGATTTGACGAACTATGAACATGAACAATCTTAATCTCTCTAAACAGCATGTAAACAAGAAATTTAACCAGCGCATAGAAGAAGAAGTAACCCTTTACCACCCAATTAGCCTCTCCTTGTGTAGTCGGGATTATATTGAAATCTCGCCCACAGCCTTGTTTATACATCTTCAAGACAGCGGTCATACCTCCAGCACCAACAGGATTAGGACCTATATGAAGTACCTTTGAGTGAATAGACTTATTCATGTTGCTTACTTTTCAAGTTTAGTTCTTTAGACATGGAGTATACCAAACATACATAAACTCCCAAAACAGGAGTGATTAATGTATTTGTATATAGAGCATGACCCGAAAAAAAAGATAATCCAGCCCATAAACATCCTCCAATAAAAATCATAGCTGCAACTACTGACTGCCTATATTCCAAAAACTTTTTCAGAAATATTGCAAAATAGAGACCTGAAGTGGCATATAGTAATAGCCCCAATCCCCAACCATAGGACAAGATACTATCCCAAAAATCAGACTCTACACCTTTCGCCTCCAACGAGATATTCATCTGCTTGGCAAGACCTCGTGTAGCAGCAGAACTCCCCTGTCCTAATAACCACTCTGTACCTGCATATGATTCTATATACCTCTGACCAGCTTTAATTAAAACCATTCGGGAAGAACCCATTGCTTTGGCTGTAAACCTATCTGCATGTTCTTGATAACGCCCCTTCAGAACAAATCGTTCAGGGAATAGAGTCCACCCAACACCCAAACAAACAATAATTCCACCGAAAAGACATATTCGATGGAATAATGCTAGTTTATAGTCATTAAATAATCCCACTAAACCAATCAATAGTGTCACGATAGTTACTGAGACGGACCCAACTACGGCAGCTCTCGTTCCGATAAGAAACGTTCCTAGGAATCCCCCCAAAAGACCTATCAACCTAGTTCGGGTACGTCCAGATTGTATCCAATATGCAATAGCACAAGGATATATCATCAACATATACATTGAGAATGCATTGCCATCTTGATAAAAAGCTTTTACTCCCGTTTGAGTTACAAAATATGTAGATAAGCCCCAACCTGTAATATACAGAAACACATTTAATATACCTAATGCAGCAAAGTTTATGTAAATAATACGTAGTATCTGCTCATGCCTAAATCTATACCGATTCTTATAAAAATACAAAACTGTAATAATCCTATAAACATAACTTACCCACACTCCAAATTCCTGTCCAAGGTCAAATAAAGGAAACTCTGTTTCCCAATAAATAAAGCTAACTAGATATAAGCTTGATAATACGATAGGAATCCAACCAATACTCAATGGTACCACTTCAGATTTCTTGATATTAAAGACTATCTGAAACAGTAATATTCCTAGCAACACTGTTCTAAAAAGTTTTCCAATAGGGAGTTCAATGGAGTACTGAACACTCAGAATACCATTAATGGAATCAAGTATGATGGAATATAAAAATAAGATATCAAGTAGCGGTATTCCTGAAACGGTGTATTTACGAGCCCAATTCATAAATTTGATTAATCATGATATAACCTTTTTCTCTACTTAGTAATCCACTGTTGCACTAAAGATTTTTCTTGTCTATCTAATCCCCAAAACCAGATTAATATAACACCCAATAATACAGCAATGGGACTTCCTATGAATAGTCTAAGCAAAGGTTCTTCTATGTAGTAACATAGAGCAACTAATATCGGGACATAAAGCATCAGGATGAGACAGATTGGTTTAACAACAGATTGCCAATATCTTTGTCTTGACAAGGCAACCTGATGGTGAATATCCTGCAAACAATACATCCAATAACCAAACTCAACAAGAACCAATACGGATAAAGGAATATATGAGTATGGTAGGATTTTTACCAATAACCATGATATGGGCAATGCCATCATAGTTATCAATCTTCCATAAACTTGTATATTTTTAATTTTGCCTGTTGCATTTGCAACAACCCATAGAGGCTGAGCAAATACAGCAACTAGTGCTTGCACAACAGTTATGCACATAAACACAGGAGTTTCTTCAGGATACTTACCGAGCCATAAAGTCAATATCTTTTGAGAATTTAGTAATACAGGAGCCGCTCCGAGTAATAAAACAAAAAAAGTAACTCGACTTATCCTCATTGCTAAATCTACAGAAAAATTTATGCGCCTTAGTGCATAATCCTTAATTATTCTTGGTTTAGCTGCCGTTAAGATATTCCCCGAAAGTTGCTGAAATACACTTGATACTTGTCCTGCTATACCCTGTGCAGCATTCACTACTGGACCAAAATACATATTCTGCAGAATGGCAATACCTTGAGATGCCACAGCGACAGACAAGCCTCCTAAGGAGTTAAATCCAATAAATGAAAATATCTCTTTTACCTGTCCTCTATTCCAGATAAAACGATTTCCTCTGCATTCTTCGTACTTTCTATAAGCAAGAAATATATACATACTCATTGTTATTCCTTGAATAAGGAACATAATGAAACCGTATATCCATAAACGACTATCCTCAGGTAAAATCGTTATCAATAAAGCTCCCCCTAAACGCCCTAATACCTCAAAAATACTTACGTATGCAAACGTAGACATATCCTCGTGTATAATAAACACAGATTCATAGGCAGAACGAATCATCGCAAAAGCGAACAACCCGATATTGAATAAGAATACCCATAAAGCTTTGGTTCTTAGATCATCAGGAATAGTCAAGAAGGAAACAATTGGATAAGATAGTATCGCCCCCAACAAAAATAACCCTAAGGCAAACAAACCTAATATAGACAAACACTGGGAGAACGTTTGCCTAAGTAAAGAGATATCTTGCGTCGTTATGCTGATTCCTAAAACACGTTGAATAGCATTCGAAAGACTTGCATAAAAGAAAACCAAAGCAGCGATAGTACCTGCAACTACATTATATACACCATAATTAACACTTCCTAGAGAAGATAAAACAACCCTAGATGTATACAAGGATACAGCCATAACCAATACCATTCGAATACTTAGAAAAATAGTATTGGAAGCTACACTGCTTTTACCAGACATACAACTCCTTACACTTTATTTTTAACTACTTACGGACTCCGCAGAAGTCAAGGATTTCCTTACCTCCAACAGAAGGTAAGTCAAAGAAAGGCTTATGTGCTGTAAGAAATACTACAATATCAGCCTGAGTATAGGCATCAGAGGCATCCGTAAGCGAATACTCCCTATGCTCCGAGATATTCGGCTCTACTACAAGTAGTTTTGCTCCATAAGCATCAGCATGCAGCTCCTTAACAATCTCCATAGCTGGAGATTCTCTTAAATCATCGATATTGGGTTTAAAGGCTAGCCCCATAAGCGCAACTACAGGCTTGCGTGCATAATCTAATTCAAAGCGCAGAATAGCATTCTTAACCTTTTCGGCACACCACTCTGCCTTATAGTTGTTAATCGATCTAGCTTCAGCAATTATTCGTGTTTCCTTAGGATAAGAAGAAGTCAAGAAGTATGGGTCTACAGCTATACAATGTCCTCCGACACCACAACCAGGTTGCAAAATATTTACACGAGGATGCTTATTGGCCAAGCGAATAAGCTCCCAGACATTAATCCCCGCCTTATCGCAGATTAACGAGAGTTCATTGGCAAAAGCAATTTGGACATCACGAGACGAATTTTCCACAAGCTTACACATTTCTGCCGTTGCCGCATTTGTCGCATGCAACTCTCCCCGAACAAACTGACGATAAAACGCTTTCGCCTTTTCTGTAGCTTGAGCATCCATGCCACCGATAATACGGTCATTATGCTGTAATTCGTAAATTACGTTACCAGGCAAAACGCGCTCAGGACAGTAGGCAATAGAAATCTTGCCCTCCAACTCTGGACGCTCCGAATAAATAAGTTTAGCCATTTGCTCTGTTGTCCCTACAGGAGAAGTAGATTCGATAACATACAAATCTCCGTCCTTTAAGAAGGGGATAACTGATTTTGTAGCTGCTTCTACATAAGAAATGTCTGGGGTATGCTCTGGTCCCTTAAAAGGAGTTGGCACAACTATAAAATAAGCGTCAGCAAGTTCTGGCCGAGTCTGCGCCTTAAGCTTCCCCTTAGCAATTACATTCTGAAGCAGAGCCTCTAAGCCCGGCTCTACTATGTGTAGCTGTCCCCCACTCGTTTGAGCGACAACATGCTCATTTATATCTACACCTACAACATCTACACCTGCCTCAGCAGCAATAATTGCTGTAGGCAGACCAATATACCCAAGTCCTATAAAACACGCTTTCATAATGATTTGATACGATGATGTTATTCGTGATTATAATTGTAACTATAATTGCCATATCCATAACGGCGATGATAATCACTCGTACCATTAAGTAAGAGCATCATACCATTGAAACGCTTTTCTTTATAGAAAGCTTCAATATGAGGCAATGCCGTCTTATCAATAGTTTCAGCACGTACGACAAATAACGTATGGTCTGCTAAATTCTTAATAATATCTACGTCTGCAACAATCTCTACTGGAGGACAATCAAGGAAGATAACATCATACTCCTCCTTCAGACGCCCCAAGAGTTCTTCCAAACGAGGCGACTCTAGTAGTTCCGTCGGATTAGGTGGAATAGTTCCTACTGGAATCACATCAACCACTCCATCAAAGACGTTGCGATATAAAATATCGGAAAGGCGGTCAACCTGTTCGCTGAGATAATTCGCAATACCAATATGAGGAGAATTAATTTTCTTTGATGTACGAGCACGGCGAATATCCATATCCATAAGCAATACTCTCTTACCCTTAAGAGCAAAACTCTTAGCTAAGTTAAGAGCTACAAAAGTCTTACCACTACCGGGGACAAGGGAAGTCCCCATGACTACACGACACTCACCCGTACATCCGAGCATAAACTCTAGATTGGTTCTCACACTACGGAAGGCCTCATTGATAATATCGCGTCCATTCTCCACAACTACTATTGGATTATCTTCAACTCTGGAAACGCTCTTACGTCTTCCCAACCTATTCTTTTCTCCCATAGCCTCAGGAAGCTCTCCCACAAATGGGATATCTGAGTGCTCAAAATCCTTGCGAGAGCGTACCTTATTATCAAACAAGACTTTCAGATACATTGCCGCTAGAGGGAAAGCCAAACCTAATACAAATGCTATAGCTAAGATATTAGCTTTCTTGGGAAAAGTAGCTTTAGGCGAACCATTAGGAATAGAGATCACTCGTGTGTTATTGGCAGAGAAAGCCTGAGTAAGCTCATTCTCTTCTCTCTTTTGCAATAGGTAGAGATATAAGGCTTCTTTAACCTTTTGCTGACGACCTTCTGACAATAAGAAGTTTGCTTGCTCAGGACTAGCAGCAACGAGATTGGTCGTTTGTTGCTTGCTACCCTCTAGGACTTTAATTTGAGTCTGAACTGCAAGAAGTTGATTGTCTAGAGAAGCCAATATCGCAGGCTTTAAATGCTCCATACTCTCATCTAAATCTCGCACAAGCGGACTATGCTCACCACTATTTAGGACATAGTTATTACGCTTAAGCAGTAATTCATTAAACTCCTTAATCTGAGTCTCTAGTGCTGGATTTTGTATATTACCATTGACAGGCAATAGTTTAGACTTATCTAGGCTACGAAGCATATTGCGCACATGCTTGGCCATGTATTCTTGACTCTTAAGAGCTGTTATCTGAGCCGCAACATCGGTCATCTGACTCATGTACAACTTTGAAGCCTCTTCCACATCAGGCAAAAGATTCTTACTCTTATAGGCAGTAATCGTCTTATCGACACTACCTAGGTCTTGCACAATCACCTGCAAACGGTCATCGATAAACTTAGAAGCATTCTGTGATGCAATATTTTTATCTCTCAGATAAGACTCATTATATACCCCTATCAGAGTATTGAGTATATTATCGGCACGCTCAATAGATTGGTCATCAATACTCAACTCTAAGACACTACTCTTCTCATCAGTCATAGAGACTTTGACCTCTTTGCTATACTTCTCAACAGCAGAGAATAGGTCGCTATGCTCTAAACGAATCTCCGGAATATCTGTCAGAGCTACACGCTCATCTCGCTCAAGAGTTATTTTACCTAGCGGACTTGTCTTTGTTTCACCTGCTCTCAACCGAAGACTCGTAGAAGATAATTTCTCTCCATTACGAACAAACTTATCTAGTTCAGCCGTTCCATCAGCATTTATTGTCATTTCTAATCTAGCCGTTGCATTCTCGGATAAATCGTGGAATACAAGGCGCATAGGTAACTCTGAACCATACAGAGGTTTACGATGAAAAGACGAGATTACGCTATAAGTATTTTGTAAGTCTAGTCTCTTAACCACCTCAGACATCAACATAGGGGACTGCATAGTAATGAGTTCATTATTAACATTCACATTACCTGCAACCAAGCCCATATCAGCAAAAGCTGAAGTTACATCACTTGTAAGACCTTTAGCTTTCCCCTCTTCTTTGATTAAGACAGAGGCTTTACGTGTATATACAGGAGAAGTAGTTAGGATATATATTACAGCCAAAGATATTGTTATGGCAAGAGATATCAATACCCAATACCATTTCTGCCTAAATACAATCCAAAGTTCAGAAAAGTTAATTAGCGATTCTTCTTGTTCTATTTGTTGCTCCATGATTATCTACGTAAGAAAAATAGCCCGATTGTGGTCGCTAAAGAAGCTAGAGAAATCCAAAACGACGTTGAAAGGACGTTATTACCATTTACAGTCGATTGCCCAACACGAAAGCTATTGGGTTCAACATAAATCAAGTCATTCTGCTTTATATAGTAAGCAGGCGAAGCATAGAGGTCTTCTGCTCGACGCAAATCCACACGATAAGTTTTACGCTGTCCATGCTCCTCTCTTATGACAAGGATATTATTACGCTGACCATAAATTGTAAGGTCTCCAGCCATACCTAGAGCCTCTAGAAGAGTAAGCTTATCACGTTCTATCGCATAACGACCGGGCCGCTGCACTTCCCCCATGACAGATACACTCAAGTTCGCATACTCAACAGTAACGACAGCTTCACGCAGATGTTTTGCTTCAAGTAATCTCGACTTAATGTCTTCGCCAACTTCTATGCGCGTTTTACCTGCAACATCAATCTTGCCGAGTATAGGAAAATCAATCTTGCCATCATTATCAACAGTATAAACAGATAAACCTTGAGGAGTCTGAAAAGCTATATCCGAAGGCGTACCTATTTGGGTCATCTTAGCAGGAAGATTAAATAAGTCAGCAAGTGTAGCATCCTTGCTCTTCACTATAATTGAAATCTTATCCTGAGGCGCAAGCTTAATCAAAGCATCTGATCCAATAGACTGAACCGCTCCACTCTGAACATCCTGCAAATAGACAATATCCTTCTTATTTGCACAGCTTCCCAAAACAAGTAATGAGGAAAGCATTAAGGCATAAAGAGGTTTAAACTTCATATTCTTATTGTATTTTTCTTTTTCTGATATATAGTATTCCATTAAAAACACCCCATAGCGTTAAATCTATAATCAAGACTACATAAGGGGCTAAATCTGATAAATAGGCATTCAGACATACGTAGGTCAGAGATAAAACAAGCAAAACCACCAATGTCTGGCGCTGAGAGAGCCCAGTAGCCATAACACGATGGTGAACATGAGTTTTATCTGCAAGAAAAGGATTATGACCAGCCATAATGCGAGCAGTAAAAACCCAAAACAAATCCATAAGAGGTATCATAAGGGGGGCTAGTACAAGCATTAAGGAAACACGGTGCTCTGATAATCCTTCATCTAAGGAAGTAGGCAACATCAGGACAACAGTAGCTAACATAAACCCTAAAGTCATCGAACCTGTATCCCCCATAAACATCTTAGTTCGTTTAACAGACTGCTTGAGCAAATTCATACGCAAGAAAGCAATCAAGATTGCAATCATCACGAGACAAAGGATTGCACTTGTTCTTTCCCCTTGAGCAATGAAGAGCAACGCATAACAAACGAAAGCAATTATTGAAAGCCCAGAGCTCAATCCATCAATACCATCAATAAGATTAAATGCATTTATAAGTGTTAGGACAAAGAACAAATCAAGGATAACCTGAACATAATCAATCCAAACTCCAAAGTCTGAAGTATGGACAACTCCAAATAAACTAAGAAGACCATACGACTTGCCCAACAACATCAAGATGAGAGCAGCCAACAACTGCCCCACAAATTTATAGCTATACCTCATTCCTACCATATCGTCCCTAAATCCTACAATCATAACGATTAGAAGACCGGCCTGCAGAGCAAACCAAGAGGACGGCAAATGCCAATCACCCAACCAACCTATATAAGATGACAACGTGGAAGAAGACAGCAGAGAAAGGAAGGATACTGAAAATATTAGGACAGGAATAAACATCAATCCACCTAAGCGAGGGACACGCCCATTATGGACACTGCGTTCATTAGCTTTATCAAACAGATTGCGTTCTATAGCAATATTTCTTAAGGACATTAGTAGGAAATAAGCACAAAAGCTTGTAACCAGTAAAAAAACTAGTAACAAGCATACCGACCACAAACCACCAAATAAATCAATGGTAGTACAGAGCTCTTTGCTTACGTCCATCTATATTTCTGAAAAACAGCCCAACCTTATTAGAATAAGCACAAAAATACTATAAATAATCCTAAAGCCAAGTCTTAGATTTCACAGCCAAGCACAATACTTGAATAAACTGAGCTTAATCTCAAAGACCTTACTTGTACCAAGCTCATGCACGAAACATTTTCACATCAAAATCAAGAAACAGCTATTGAGCTTATTCATTCAAATGATAGCATACATAAAATTGTATTTGCGCTTCCTAAACTCAAAACCTCAGCGAAGTCTGTACAAACTACGGCTGAAGTTTGAAGAGACTACACGTGTAGTTTGTGCAGACTACAGCTGAAGTCTCCAGAAAGTACTACGTACTTACTGATTTAAGTGCTCGTACTCACCAGAACAAGTACAATGTACTAACATTGATTTGTGTACTGTCCCCAAAAATCCTTTAAGGCGACACTTTCTCCATCCTAAGAAAAACACTCTAGCAATAATGCCGCTCCTTGTCAGAGCTCATTTTCTTGTTTTGTCTGTGTGCCCCCAAGATTCATTTCGGGCATTACCCTTATTTCTCCCTAGGCTATAAATATATGTCGTGTGACATTTTATCGGCTAGCTGTCGCTCCCATTCCAACAACCAACTCTTTGCCTCTAACCCGCCAGCATAGCCCGTAAGCGACTGATTACTTCCAATAATGCGATGACAAGGTAAAAATATCTGAATCTTATTGGCTTTATTAGCCGAACCAATAGCTCGTACAGCTTTGGGATTTCCTATCCGATGAGCCAAGTCAGCATAAGTTGCAACCTTACCTAAAGGAATATCTAACAATGCCTCCCAGACAGAAACCTGAAAGTTTGTTCCATGCAACAATAAGGGTATATTAAACTCTGTGCGCACTCCTGAAAAGAACTCATTGAGCTCTAGCACTGCCTGCTCAAGAACTTCATTTGAGCCCATTACCATCTTAGCTTGTAAAGACCGCTCTAGCGAGCTAACAATCCCTTGTGAATTATCCAGCCAATAACAGAGACACAGTTTATCCTCAAAAGATCCTAGTAAAAGTTTTCCACAAGGAGAACTATAAATTTGGGTATATATCATCGCTCCATCGAATATATTTTCTTTGCAATACGTGTCTGAACACTCTCCAAACACCAATAAGGCTGTACCAAAACAAATTTTGATACAGCCCTATTTATTGTTTTACGACAAGACTAAAGCTCGCAATAAAGGTCACTTGTCGTTAGATTCTTACATGGATTTGTCCAAGTATGATTATCAGCAAAAAGGTCATCACTTTGCTTAGGTCCCCATGTACCTGCAGGATAACCATAAAGAGGGAAATCTTCAGCATTCCACAAATTAAGTACTGGGTCAAAGAATCTCCAACTTGCTTCCACAGCATCACTACGAGTGAAGAGTGTAGAGTCGCCAATCATACTATCCTCAAGGAGTCGAGAATAAGCATCGCCCGAAGCAAGACCTCCTAGCTGGTCATAAGTAAAGTTCATTTGCACTCGCTTTACCTCAAAGCCCGAACCAGGAACCTTAGCCCCAAACTTCAAGACCATACCTTCGTCAGGTTGAATGCGGATAACTAACTGATTAGGAACTGTTCGTCCATCAGCATCAGCAAACATCTTATGAGGAGTTTGCTTGAAATGAATAACAATCTCTGTTACCTTAGTAGGCATCATCTTACCCGAACGTACATAGAAAGGTACGCCCTGCCAACGCCAGTTATCCACAAAAAGCTTCATCGCAAAGAATGTCTCAGTGCGGCTATCTGGATTTACCTTATCCTCTTCACGATAACCAACATGATGCTCACCCTTCCATTCGCTCTCTGTATATTGACCACGGATTACATTATTCTTAATATCCGCATCCGTCATAGGGCGGAAAGACTGATACACCTTGACAACCTCATTACGGAAGTGGTCTGCATTGAATTGTACGGGAGGTTCCATAGCCACAAGAGCGAGAAGCTGAGAGAGGTGGTTCTGCACCATATCACGCATAGCTCCTGTTTGGTCGTAAAATCCGCCACGACTCTCTACTCCCATATTCTCAACTGCAGAAATTTCTACACGGTCAATATAATTACGATTCCATAGAGGTTCAAAGATACCATTAGCAAAGCGAAGAGCCATAATATCTTGTACTGTTTCCTTGCCTAAGAAGTGGTCAATACGATAGAGTTGGTGCTCTTGGAAATGGTCACGATAAATCTCATTGAGTTCACGAGCCGTCTTCAAGTCTGTACCAAAAGGCTTCTCAATGATAATGCGTCGAATAGGACGAGGAATACCATCTTCACCACGATGTGCGTCAATGCGGCAACGACCATTCTCGCACTCTTCCTTGTTTAGACCAACCGAAGCCAAATGCTGAGGTATCAATCCATACAATGAAGGAGGTGTAGAGAGATAATAAATATAGTTTGATGGATTATCAATAAGGTCATCTAGTTCAAGAAGACGAGCCTTAAGCTTAGTATACTCTTCAGCCTTAGCTGGGTCAATAGCTAGATAGTAGACAGAACTCAAGAACTGCTCTGCTAGAGAAGCATCATATTCGCCATCAGCAAGGTAACGCTTAAGATTTTCATCAAGATGAGGACGGAAAACAGCATCTTCATAAGAAGTACGTCCAACCCCAAGCACAGCAAATCGCTTAGGTAATTTACCTTGCTTGAATAGCTGATATAGTGATGGTATAAGCTTGCGCTTAGTCAAGTCGCCACTAGCCCCAAAGATTACCAAGACGAGACTATCTGGCTTAGACAATGTATTATTCATATTCTTAATAAGTCTTTAATTTACCGTATAGAGAAACAGAGTGCCAGATTTCTTACCCTGCACTCTGCCCCTTTATTCACTCTTAGACGTTGTAAGTTGTAGAAGAAGTATTACCTCCTTGACCAGTCCAGTTTTCGTGGAAGAATTCTCCACGAGGACGGTCTACGCGCTCAAATGTATGAGCTCCAAAGTAGTCGCGCTGAGCTTGTAGCATATTTGCAGGCAAGCGGTCAGTCGTCAATGAATAGAAATAGTTTAGAGCTGTAGCGAAGGCTTGTACTGGAATACCTGCAAGAGCAGCTGTAGCTACGACACTGCGCCAAGCTGGTAATGCTTCCTTAATTTCATTCTTGAAGTATTCGTCAAGAAGCAAGTTGCTAAGTTCGCCATTACGCTCATAAGCCGCAGCAATTTGACCCAAGAAACCTGAACGAATGATGCAACCACCACGCCACAAACGAGCGATAGAAGCTAGGTTAAGCCCCCAAGCACGTTCTTTTGAAGCCTGCTGAATAAGTGCAAAGCCCTGTGCATAGCTAACGAGCTTACTAGCATACAAACAGTCGTGCAAGTTATTCACAAGTTCTTCTGCCTTAGCATCGAGTTCGATACGGCGAGAGAATGCAGCAGCAGCTTCTACACGTAAATTCTTATTAGCAGACAAACTACGTTCATAAACAGCAGCCGAAATAAGATTTAGAGGTGAGCCATATTCAAGAGAGTTAATCACACTCCACTTACCTGTACCCTTCTGACCAGCTGTATCTAGGATAGAGTCAATAAGGTACTGACCATTCTGTTCCTTGTGAGCCAGGATAGCTGAACTAATCTCAATGAGGTAACTATTAAGCTTACCCTTGTTCCAATCAGCAAGAATAGCACTCATCTTGTCGTTGCAAAGTTCGCCCTGCTCCTTCATCATGCCATAAGCCTCTGCGATAAGCTGCATATCACCATACTCGATGCCATTATGAACCATCTTAACAAAGTGACCTGAGCCACCACCACCGACCCAACTACAGCAAGGAGCTCCATCTTCAGCCTTAGCTGCAATCTTAGTGAAGATAGGGGCGATGTGTTCCCACGCCTCTACTGCACCACCGGGCATAATAGCTGGACCATTAAGCGCACCTTCTTCACCTCCAGAGATACCTGCACCTACGAAGTAGACACCCTTCTCACGGAGGAAAGCTTCACGACGTTCACTATCTTCCCAGTTGCTATTACCACCATCGATAACGATATCTCCAGCTTCTAAGTAAGGGAGTAAACCTTCAATAACGTAATCCACAGGCTTACCAGCACGTATCATCATCATGATTTTACGAGGACGCTCAATAGACTCAACAAAAGCCTTTAGGTCAGTGAAGCCCTCAAAACGCTTACCTGCGCCACGACCTTCAATGAAGTTTTTTACTACGTTAGCCTCTGCACCTTCAGCACGATTGTAGACTGAAACATGAAAACCATTACGCTCCATATTAAGGGCAAGATTTTCGCCCATCACAGCTAGGCCGATAAGGCCGATATTAGTCTTTGACATTGATATACTTTTTATTTGTTTTTATTGGTATAACTCACCAAATATAGTGTATGTTTTGCTAAAGCTCTCAATAATAAGCATAAGCTATTATATCATAAAAGGCATGTATTTATTTTCATCAGTTAGGCTCGCTTATTTAAGCTAGCTAATACCTTTCTTGAGCAACATATAATTCACGCCGACATAAACGAACGAACGAGCACAGCGAACAGTTGGATACATCTTCAGTCGCTCTAAAAGGATAATCCATATTATACAGTTCGCTCAACTTCTGACTGACATAGGTCATATACTCCTCCCGTACATCTTGGTAGCTCAGGGGGATAGACTCCTTATCTCGCTTAAGATAAGGAGTGTAATTCGTTACATCTTCTGCAATTTCTTTAGTCAAGTATAGAGCAGGAGTTAATTTTGCGTCTTTGTATGGATTCTTATACGCCCGTCGTTGTTTAAGAGTTTTATCTTGATTATATGGATTACCAGACATATACATCTCGCAGTAAAGCAGAATTTGAATAATCGCTTTGTATTTCTGGGGATTCTCATCAATTTTAAGAATATCGAATGCACCAAGTTCATCACTTCCAGTCTTATAATCAACGAGCCTTAAGCCAAGACCATCTATTTGGTCTACTCTATCTATGATACCTTTGAAAAAGACCTCAGTATCATCATTTATACGGATGGCTAATTCTCTGTTTTCTTCCGAACTGTGATAATAAAATGGACTAATCTGGCTATCTAATTCCAAAACGTTGCGTACGTACTGACTTATGATTTCGATGTTATAGGCATCATAAGAAGATATATCAGCCCGCACCTCACCTTTAGCCTTGAGCAGAAGCTCATATTGCTCTCTAACTTTATCTTGAATTCGAGAGGGACTATTCACCCAATGACCTATAAGCGTCTCGGTAACATCAAAATCACCTTTTACAGAATTCTGAGGACGCATTTCCTTATAGATTTGCTCTAAGGTACCGTGCAGGATAGTTCCAAAATCATTATTCTGCAATAGTGCCTCTGCAGACTCCTCTTCTTTCAACCGCTCTATATATTTATAGTAGAAATGAAGCGGACACTGCAGATACAGATTAAATGAAGAAGGAGACAGATGCGCTTCACCTCGGCTCCAAGCAGATAATCTCTCTTCAACTAAGCTATTACCATTTTTAGCTACCTCAGGCATAGGCAAAGTAAAATCCCTATACCCCAAAGACGCATTAACAGAATACTTATGTATGATTACTTGCTTGGGAGATTTCTCTCCTACATACAACTTCTCTATTTGGTCAAAATAGCGCGTCAGTTCTCCCTTACCGCCCAAAGCATCGTTCAGGCTATAAATCAAATGTAAGGACTTGCTTCTTGCTATATTCTGATAGAAACGATAGGCATCGTAAGTGTCAGTATCATTAGGATTGGGCAAACCAAATTCCTCTCTCAGCTTAAATGGAATTAAGGTCTGCACACCTTTACTCTTAGGTAATTTACCCTCTTGAGCTGATATATATATAATATGTTCAAAACTTAGAGAGCGACTCTCTAGAACACCTATAATTTGAAGCCCCTCCAATGGGTCTCCCTTAAATGGAATAGTATGTCCTTGCGTCAAACCATCTAAAAGACGCATAGCAGACTCTCTATTCATGTCATAAGACTGATAACGCTCATCTTTAACCAGCTCAAGTAGGTGCTCTACGTACTCTTGATAGTGCTTCAAGAAGTTCAAGTCAAAGCTAAGATGAACTGTATTCTGAGTATCATCAGTATCTGCAAATAAGTCCTCAGATTTCTCTTCTTGAGGCATCAAAGCCTCAATCATGCAAACAGAGAGCTTATCTAAAATCTTAATTAAATGCTGCTCTAGAAACTCTAATGCAGATGTTGGCTTTCCTAAAGATGCAGAAACAATTTGCTCCTCAGGCAACAATAATAGAGCTAAAAACTCTTTAGCTTCTGATAACTCTTGATTGGTTTTATCTTCCTCTCCTTGTGGAGCAAACTTCCTAGCTTCTTCAACGAGTTTGTTCAAAATCCACGTAGCATCAAGCATAAATGCCTTCTTAGTTCTTAATGCTTTGACGATGTAGTTTAGTCCCGGGAAATAGCCTAATATAGTTTGTATCGTAAGCAGGTTAATCAGTCCTGAAACAGAATATGCACCCTTATAGGAAGACATCAGAAGGCTCATCCATCTATTAAGAAGTATCGCAATACTCGTCTTATTTAGTGGATAACCAAGGGTTATATTCAAACTTAAAGGCTTATCTAGATTAGCATCAGTACTCAATTTCCCCTCAATACGAGGAGGAATAGAACTAACAACAGGTAATAATAGTTGCTCATCAGCAAGTACAATAGCCGTATTTAATCCTAAAGCATCTTCATACCTAGCACCTAGCTCTTGCAGCAATGTAGGCAAGAGCTTAATCTGCGTCATCGTAGAAACACACTTATATACGTGGATATCCTGAGGTAAAAAGTCTTGAGGACGTCCATCTGGATTTTCTGACAAGTATATAGTTTTCAAGTATTCCTTACTTGAAGCTAAGACCTTACTTGCAGGATGATATGGGTCTCTTACCACACAAACATCTTCATCAAAGACAAACTCAGCAATATGCCTTTGACTCATTTGCTTAAAGAGTTTCTTCTCACTAGGACTAAGTTCAAAAAGCCCCACGAAGACATAAGAAGCTACCCCCTCCTTGCCCAAGGGATTAGCTTTCACTAAATCATCTACAATATCAACACAAGACTCTGCAACCTTACGGTAAATACGTCCTTCATAGGTTTTGCACTGCTCATCACAATTCTCAGAGAAGCGTCTGTACATCTCTACTAATAATCTCCAGAAGCGTATAAATCGAAGACGAGCTTGGTTATTCTTCAGTTTGTACGCAAATTCTTCCCAGTACAGAGCAAGCAAGGACTTTAGTTCATCAGAGAGATGGTCATAATCAACATGCTCTAATTCCTTGAGGGCTTCTACATTACCATATAATTGATTAGCATCAACCAAATAACGGTCTATTTGGTCGAAATCCTTGAGCATAGTATCCCCCCAAAAAAGGAACTCATCAAAAGAATCTTCTTCTAGAGGGTCTACATTATCATCTAGATTGATTTCCTTATAGATACGGTAGAGTTCAAAGAGTAAGGCTGTGCGGTCTAGAACCTCTTGAGTAGGGCAAAGCCCCAAAATGAACTCATTAACCGTAGTACATCTTGGGGCTAGAACAGGGACTTCAGAAAGTTCTGAAAGACTTCGCAAGAAGAAGGTCTTGGCTCTCTTCGATGGGAAAATAAATACCCTCTCCCATATTGGAACACTTGTATCCCTCAAGTAATGCTTAGCTACATCTTTCAAGAAACTTCCTTGTGCCATAAAAGAGATTTAATGATTAAAGACGAAATGTCGCACCAAGCTTAAATACAGAGAATCCCGTACCAAACTCGCCAAATACACCTACTTTCTCTCCTAGATGATAGCGTGCACCTATAACGCCAGCCCAATCAAAAGAAAGAGAAGACTTAGCAAGACCTAAACCAGCTTGTATCCCTACATAGGTGTCTAGCTTATCTACAAACTCGTAGTGGAAAGCTGCACGAGGTCCCATAAAGATAGATACTCGCTTAGCTACACCCATAAATTCAACCTGAGCACCTAGACCTACAGACCCCTTGTCCCCGATATTATCAGCAATAGACTGCTCATAAGTAGCTGATAGAGGAGGAAAATCCACATAATTCTCAGCAGGCACACCAATACCAACATTAAGTACCTTGTCACCACGACGGAACGTGTCTTGAGCAGAAGCACTTACAGCGAAACCTAAGGCACAAAGTGCCACCATCATTAGTTTTTTCATTTTCTTTATTATGTATTTCTCAATACAAATATACAAAAAGAAGACGGAGCTAGAGTAACAGAGCAGGCGCATCAAAATCTAGAATGTCTAAACATCAAACATTAAGCGGAAGAATAGGCTATCACCCGTAGTAACATACAGAAAGCGTAAGGGCTATCACAGATATTCTGCGATAGCCCTTACGCTTATAGGTCATTTAACTATAATCTCGTAGTTTTATAGCTACTTTGACATCTCGTCTGTCATCATCTGAGTTAGACCTGATACTCGGCCTGCACCCACATAACGTTTAGCAAAATAGGGAGTATTGTATGGTTCAATCACCACCCCTTTGCTACTACTGCTGTGAATCATCGTGATATTGTCACCTTCGACATCTAACACGAGAGCCACGTGTCCCACTCTGCTACTACCGGCATTGCGCCCTTTAAAGAAAAGTAGGTCACCAGGACGGACATCACTCTTTGCAATCGACTGCGTAGCGCTCGATATTGAACCACTACTACGAGGTAGCTTAATATCAAGCTTGGAAAATGCATAATTCACGAAGCCTGAGCAATCAAGAGTAAAACCTCCTGCGTGTGAACGGTACCTGCGCCCCAGCAATTCCTTGCCATAATCAATGAGCTTCTGAACTTCAGGATGAAGAACTGTCTCACTCAATGTTGGGGAGCTTTTCTTGCGTTTGTACTGTCTAGCTTCTGCACTATAAGACCCAAAGGCAAACAATGCAATAAGCAGGAGTACACAAGTTTTCAAACGTATTACCATCTAATTATTATTCGTAATTAGGTTATAATAAGTGAACAAACTCCTTGCACACATCACAAAGATAAGATTTTATTTTGGATTACGCAATTTTTTCCTCAATCACACATAACATCATCAAGCGCAACTCTAAAAAAGAGAACAAGTAGGACGCACTCACTAAAACGAGTACGACACACTTACTGAAACAAGTACGCGTACTTACCGAAATAAGTACGCGAACTCACAGAAGTGTTTACGTGTACTTACAGAAACAAGTGCGCGTACTCACTGAAACGAGTACGACGCACTTACAAAAAGTAATGGGTTACAGCAAAACTCAGTTTTACCATAGCCCATTACTTTTTAGCTAGTTCTTTTGAAAAGGATAAGATTACAACCTTACCCTTTTCATGAATATCTCACTACTCTGCTCTCTGAAGCTTAGGTCTTATGAAAGCTATTTCTAGACCAGCAGACGAACCTAAGGTTATCTGCTTAGCATTCGAACGAGCAAATGCGTAAGAAGCCCAAGTTTGCCCCGGAGCAATCAACTGCGCCTGAGTAAAGACTAAAGAGCCATCATCAGCTATATTGAGATGAACCGGCTCTCGACTGCCGACAAGCGTATTCTTATGCTCAGGAGTGAAGTCATCGGCCGCCAAAACTGTAGCAATGTAGACTTTATTACCTAATTCATTCGTACTTTCTCCTACGACCTGCCCATTCAGCATCGTAAAGCCTCGACCTGGTGTAAAATCAATATTCCAAGTAAAGATACCATCGACAATAAACTTGGCTTTTGTATCAGAAACTCGTTCAATAGACACTTCATTAACGGTTTCGCCCATCGTTACACTATCCATAAGCGTCTGCGCTGTCTGTATATATGACCCAGCGACATCGGCAAGCGAAGCCTGAACAACTCGGATTTTATCTTCAAGTGAACCTGTACGAGCAACGACATAACCTACACGAGGTTTACCTGTTTCATTGCGTGGAGCTGAAATCTGCAATTTATTGCCGTCCAACTTCACCGTAATCCAATCAACAGTACTTGAGTAATCAGTCTTCACATTTGTAGCAAGAATAAGCGTTTTATTGATAGCTTCATCACCACCAGCAAATGTTTCTGTCTTAGGAAGACCGAAGATAATCCCAGCCTGCTTGATGTTAATCAAGGTAGAATCTCCTTTAGCATCCTTAAGGATAAGAGATGTATTCCGAGACTGAACACCTTCATTTAGCACAGCTGATAACGTCACCTTATTACCCTCAAGAGTTACCTTTAGCCAACTATCCTCAGCATAGGCCTGAGCTGGAGGAAGGTCTGTCGTCACATGTATTTGCCCCCCAGAAACAGGAAGTACATTCTCAGCTGACACAATATTAAAATCAGTCTTCGGCATCTGCACCTCATTATCACTCTTGGAGCAACCCACGAGTACTAATCCCACAGAGAGGATTGCACTCAGTATAGATATATTCTTCATTTTATCTTAAATGCTTTAATGTAAATAATAAGGAACCTCTACTACTTAATCTTCATACCTTGAATATTAGTCATATAGATAGGAGATATAGGTTTATTATGACTATCCATTAGAGGACCGTTCTGACCAAAAGCAATTCCCACAAAACCATATACTGTTCCATCAGACAACTGTGTACCCGTAGCGACAGCACGATTTTCTTCTTCATTCCATGTAAATGTCAGACGATGACTATCTGCTTGTTTGTCTAGAAGAGTAGGACTTCCCTGTCCTTCTCCAACAGGAATAAAGGCAATACCATTAGCATAACGAGCATCGGGTATTGGTTGACCGATAAGAGAAATCGTTCCCGTAGATGGGTCGTATGGTATTGCGCCTATCTTATATTTCTTATCTAAGAATGTAAGTTCTCCTTCAAGCGTATTCGAGCCTGGTTTAGCCGTTAGATGCAGGGTAGTCACCAAACGTTTACGCACGCCTGGAGGATTATCCATTTGGAGTATCCATGTCTTATTAGCCCAGAAATCAATTGATTTATGACTCTTAGGGATATACAAGCGTATAGATAGGTCTCCACTATTGAAGCTCTTATCAGCTTCATTCCAAGTAAAGCTACTATACTCCTTAGCTCCAATCTTAATAGGTGAGCTTAGATTTAGACCTGTATCCGTAAGGTTGTAGGCTAAGTCATAACTCACATTGTTAATCTTAGCTGTTAGTCGTCTAGTATCCACATTCACTTCACCGGCAGAAAGGGTATCCTTTCCTAGAATGAAATGGTAATTATTCGTAGTCATACCCTCACGAATAGTGAAGACTTTCTGAATAAACTCCTCTTGGGTTTGGTTCTTAATAGGTGTCAGAATCATTTCATTCTTCCACTTCTTACCACGCAAACGAATGAAATTAGCATTAGCTTCTAAAATAGCGAACTCATAATCTCCTTGTAATCCTTCGGGATAGCCTTGAGAAGCCCCTGCTAATTCGTGGATAACACTATTATATGTTGGAAAGGTCAAAACAACACCTTGGTCTTTCACTACATCATACTCAGAGACACCTACAGTCGTAGCATCTTTGTTGTCTCCCATGATGTAAGCCTTACCATCCTTGAATTTAAGCGTAAGTGTAAACCCAGGTCCCGAGTAGTTACGACCGGCATAATACCCCAAAGACCAACCATTAGGAGCTGACTCTAGAATTTGCTTATTCACCTTTACAGCTTCATCTAGGCGAGCCGCAGGCGAACCGCTAAAGTTTGCTTTATCATCCTTGAGGCATGACGGTAGTGTAGCCACCATTAAGCCTAAGGCTGTAGTAAACATCAATATTTTTTTCATGTCCTAGGTCTTAATTAAAATGTTCTAAATCCAGTGTCGCAATCTGTCCTCCACGACGAAGTACAGTCTCACGAAGCTTATCTAAATCAAGTCCCCACTGAGAAAGCGCATATTCTTTCACAAGATTAGCCTTACTTGTAATATGTGCTGCCCCTGAGTTCCCTGCACGCTGTAGAATATCATTCCACTGCTTAGGAGTAGAGATTACGTAGTATGCGAATGTTTCGGCAAAGTCTTCCCCCGTATTCATCATCGCATAAGGAGAGACGAAGCCAGCTCTATTCGCTGCTGGTAGATTGACATTAATCCAGTCATTATTGACATAAGCATCTCGTGTCACTTGGTCAAAAGCTGTGTTATAAGGCTTCTTTTGGTTCAAGATATGCGTAAACTCATGGTGCATGGTACGGAAGTAATACTCCGTCATAGTATCGTAGTTCTTAAGAGTAGCATCATCAAGGCTATTAACCTTATACAATGTTACCTTTAAACCACCCTCAGCACTACCGACAGTTTCGCCACGACCACTAAAACCTCCAATACCGATAGTAGTAATTACACGAGGACTTGAGTCCTTAAGGAACTCATCTCCCACTACTTCTTGATAGGCATCAAACCAAAGATATTTGGTGATAATAGCAAGCTTAGCTGTTTTCGCTGAGTCTGCAGGCACCACATTATAGGTATAGCTTGTCTCTATATCCTTGAGTCTATACTGGAAATCAATATTGTAAGGATAGGTGTAGTTCTTGAGCAACCATTTATCGAACTCATTACGAGCGATGGGAGCTGTCGAGAAGTTCGTTCCCGAATCTAACTTATCCTCCGAACATGACCACCCGCCAAAGATGGTCAATAGAGCTACAAGCCAAATGATATTTTGTTTCTTCATAAAAACGCAAAGATTAACTATTTAACACGAGGGTTAGCTTCTAGGTTAGCAATAATCACATCTTGAGGAATTTGAATTGCTAATCTAGGGTCTCTAGCTGGAAGACTATCTGTTACAGCTGTCACAACCTGATTAACGTCCACTTGACGACGATAAATCGTTATGCCATAACGCTTCACATCTTGCAGGCGAAGACCATCATGTAGCGTTATAAGACGACGCAACTGAAGTATCGCTTGCATAAGAGGCTCTTGCGTTTCTGCTTCCAATGCTGGAGTAGTATGAATAGCCTTCTTAACAGTCGGACGCTTAGGAGTATAGTAGTTAACGCCCTTATAGAAATCTTGGATTTGCTTAAGTGTAAGCTGAACTTTAGTCTTAGAGAACACGCTCAGTTCTAAGTTCAAATCAGCAAGAGCTTCTTCATAGCGACCAAGCATAGCCTTTGCCTCGGCACGTACTAAGAGCGTTTCATCTGTTGTAAACACAGCATACTCAGAGTAAGGAACACCCGTGCCAGCTTGACGGTCTGTAATCAAACTCTTGAATGGGAATTTGCGAATAGCATACTTAGAAACACCGCTATTATTTGATGGTACATAATTGAATACCGTATTGCTCGTTCCCCATGGACCATCAGCATGTAGAGTTTCTGTAGTTGACAAGAACTCGCCGTGTGCATACTTGGCTCCTCTCAGTGTAGGAATGCTGATAATACCCCACTCCGTTACAACGACTTGAAGGAATAGATTTGCAGGCTGAGACGCTTGAACGAAATAGTCTGGTTGCACATTCGCTGATAAAGGCTGACGGCTCCAAGCATTCCAGTTACGCAAAAGTCCCGCAGGAGAAGTTCCTAGCACACGGTCTGCATGCTCGATAGCCTTTTCATACTGCTTAGCATATAGATAGAAGCGTGCAGCAAAAGCATGAGCTGCCTGCGTATTAAAGTGGAACTTAGGCTGTCGGTAGTTATTAGGCAAATCTGCGATACCTTCAGTGAGGTCTTTCTCTATATTCTTATAGAGTTCCTCAAGCGTTCCTCTCTTATGAATAATCTTACCGGGACGGTCTTCTGGCATCGTAGGATAAGGCAAACCTAAGTCCGTCTTTGCCGTTTCGGGGCTGTAAGCCTGACAGAATACATTAGCGAGCTGGAACATCGCATAAGCACGACACAACTTAGCCTCTGCTATTTGTCCTCGGTAAGCACTCTTGTCTGCAACAGAGGCAATGTGCTTGAGGACTTCATTCGCCGTAGTAACTACGATATAGTGCTTATTCCAGAGCGTCTGTGGCGTTTCTGGACCATGAGTCTCTGTAATATCTTCCCACTTATAAGCCTGCTCTTGGAAACGGTCTGCAGCACTCCAAGAAGAGTATTCGAGTTCATCGGTATTATCCGAGTACATCTCTAAGAGATAAGCTGGATGAGCTTCTGGGTATGCAGACACGAGCAGTTTAGTAGCATCATCAGGAGTTCTGATTTCCAAACGATTGTCAGGGTCCTTATCAAGGAAGGTGTTACAGCTGACAAAAGATAAGCCTGCTACAAGAGAACTTATGAGGACAATATTTTTTTTGATATAAGTCTTTTTCATTAGATTCCTAGCTTTAGTGTTAGTGTAAACTGACGTGGCACAGGTGATGCTACGCCACCCATATTAAGAAACTCAGGGTCCTGACCATTTAGCTTTTTATCAGCATAAAGTAGGAATAGGTTCGTTGCTTGCAGTTTAACAGAAGCCGTACGAATAGGAGTATGCTTAAACAAACTATTGGGTAGTTCATACGCCAATGAGATTTCTTTCAAACGGATGAAATCACCCTTGGCAATACGTTCTGTCGAATAGTTATAACCATTATAAGCATAGCGTAGGTTATTATTCTTAGTGTATTCACGCTTGCTTAGAATACCTGGCACAGTAGTATGCGCTTCATCGCCAGCCTTCACCCATCTATTAGTAAATGCGTGCGTCATCGAAGCCATGTCATTGTAATAAGCACGGAACTTAGGGTCCAAACGTACTACATTACCAAAAGCATAAGTCAAGAATATATTCAGACTAAAACGCTTATAAGTAAAGATATTACCAAGCGAACCCGTATGCTTAGGGTCTGTAGGACCTTCATATTTGAGGTAGCTTGTTAGATTACGTTCTTGGAAGTTAATGTTATCCGACGTAATCTGTCCCTTTTCATTGCGAAGAAGTGGAAGACCTTGGTCACTAATACCTTCAAATGGAATAGAGAACAAAGAGCGAGCAGGATATCCTTGCTTAGCAAAACCACTACCAGTTACAAGCTGAATAACAGGGTTTGCGGTATAGAGCTTAGTAATCTTAGAGTCTGTGTAGCTATATACAAAGCTTGTATTCCAGCTGAAGTTCTTAGTCTTTATATTCGCTGTCGAGAGGCTAAGTTCTAGACCATGAGAATTCATCTCAGCTACATTCGCAGGGCGCAATACATCTCCACCCGTACCTTGTGTTACGAGGAAGCCTAATTCATCGAAGTTATTACGTGTATAAACGTCAAATGAGAAGTTAATTCTATCCTTCCAAAGACCTAGGTCAAATCCGAGGTTTAACTCGTTTTTCTTTTCGTAAGTTAGGTTAGCATTTCCTAGCTCTTCAATCGCAATAGCTGGCTCTTGTGTTTCTGCAAATGGGCGGAAAGGAGTAAGAGCCTTGAAGATTGTACTTGAGCTACTATAACTTGGGTCTGGTGGTGTACCTGTTAAGCTATATGATACACGAGCCGTAAGGTGAGAAAGAGGTCTCAATGACTTGAAGAAATCTTCCTCATGAACGTTCCAAGAAGCAGATGTATTCCAAGTAGACATCCAGCGGGCATCACTGTGAAGACCTAACTGATTTGACCCTTCATAACGATAAGTACCATTGAATACGTAACGTCCCTTATAAGAGTACGTCAAGTTTGAATACATCGCCACTGTACGATAGTTCGTATTGTTTAGCGAATAGTATGGATTACCCTCCTCTACCTGCTTCTTAAATAGCTGGTAAGGATAGAAAGGTGTTTCACCTCCTTGATACTGCAAGCCCCATGCTTGGAAGCTTGTACGATTACGCTGTATGTCTGTTGTTTCTAAACCACCAAATAAATTGAGCGTATGAGCACCGAAAGTCCGATTATAATTAGCCGTAGCACGGAAATCATAATTGCTCATTCTATTCTCAGACTTGTGCATAATACCGCCATTAGGCAGTACAGACATTGGCAAATCGTATGGTTTATCTGGGTCACGATAGAGATACTTGTTAGCATCACGGATAATACCATTAGCCATAGCACGATAAGCCATTGCTTGGTTAGAAGCATCTTTGATATTATGCTGCTGAGAAGCTGCAGTATGCTTGAATGCTCCGAGTACACTTAGTTCAAGTCCACGAATAGGCTTAAACTTGATTTCGGCTTGGAACTTAGCATCCAAGACATTCAAGTCGATATAGTTATTATCTAGTTCGTTAAAGATATTGAATGGAGCATAATTAGCTACATAATACGCACGAGGGTCTAGCACACGCGATGTATTCGTTGCGTATGAATAAGGGTTAATATCGAAATCACGCTTAACCTCACCACCTACGACATCTACATCTTGTCCTAGAGTACCTGGTGCACGCTGCTTACGGTATGAAGCACCTGCGATTACATTCAGACTTAAGTTATCTAACAAGTGATGCGTCATATTAAGATTTGCTGTATAACGATTTACATCACTTTGCTTATACCATCCTGGGTCAAGGAGAGCTGATGCCGAAGCATAGTAATTTGACTTAGATGTACCTCCACTCATACTTACAGAGTGACTCTGCATAATAGCAGGAGAGAATAGTTCGCGGAACCAATTCGTATTACGGCGTTCAGCTGATTGCAGATAAGCATTGCGTGCTTCTTCCGTATTTAACAGTCCGTAAGTCTTAGTAATCGGATTGTAAGTATTGATTAACTCATACATCTTACCATACACTCCGTAATCACTACCATTGAGGATATCTGAGAGGTTAAGCCAGCCTTTCTCTTGTAGCTCACGATAGATATCCATCTGCTGACGAGAGTTTAGGATATCATAGTTTGCATACGATGGGACTAAACGAGAAGTAAACTCTCCAGTATAATTAAGGTGAGCTTGTCCTTGCTTACCCTTCTTCGTCGTAACAACGATTACACCGGCCATAGCTCTTGCACCATAGATAGATGTAGCAGACCCGTCCTTTAAGACTTGGAAGCTCTCAATATCGTCTGCATTCAATCCCGCAATAGCCGAACTAATCAAAGTCTCAGGGTTACCTGAAGACAAATCGTCTGCACCTACATTAGAGACATCTTCCATAATAACACCATCAACAACCCAGAGAGGCTTTGAGCTACCATAGATAGATGTAGCACCACGAACACGAATCTTAGGAGCCGTACCGAAAGTACCTGATACATTCTGTACCGATACCCCAGCAACCTTACCTTCTAATGCTCGAGACACATCAGGCACACCATCGAGTTTAGCTGTTTCTGCTGAAATCTTAGATGATGCCCCTGTAAAGAGACGTCTATCAATCTTAGTAATCCCGGTTACCACAACCTGATTAAGAGTTTGCTCGTCTGGTTGTAGTAAAATCTTCATATTCTCCTTAATAGGTAGCTCTAATGTCTTAAACCCTACATAAGTAATACGCAAAGTCTTAGAACCAGCAGGTACAGTCAGACGGAACTTACCATCAAGACCAACACCTAAACCTACCGTCGGATGCTCCTTCACAAGAACTGAAGCCCCCACTGCAGGCTCATTCTCTGGAGCAATTAGCACTTCACCTGTTACAATTCGTTGCTGGGCTATAGCCATAGACAACGAAACGAACAAGGTTAAAAGTAGTAGACTTAACTTCCTCATTCAATAATCTTTTTATAAGTGAATAATTAACTTCTATTTCTGGGATAGTGAAGCATCTAAATTACAGCAAACACGTTTTAGATTACATGACACCACATAATTGAATATATTAAGCGATAATTTAGCCAAATCATACACAAAGTTATGATATTTTCCATACACAACAATTTTATTCAGCATAATACATACCTATTTGACATATAAATCTGAAATTCTTTTACCTTAAATCATCTATCAAGTAATTTCTCCAACAAATAGTATGGTTGTGATTGCAGTCAATAAGTGCACTATTGCAATGGTTCGCCAATATTTCAAAGAGCTATGCTTGAAAAGTCTCAAACAATCATTCTCTTATTCCTTGATACACTTAACCTAGGTCCATAATAAATTATACCTCGGAGGATAAAACCTTCGAGGTATTACTTATAGACACCAAATTTTGGATTATTTGTATTTACTCAGGATTAACAAACTTAGGGTTAGCTCCCCACTTATTCTCTTCGGGTTGACTATCCTGACAATACCAATAAATTAGCATAATCGCACCAACAATAGGTAGAAGTATCCATAGGAGATTCCAACCAGACTTCCCTATATCATGCAAACGGCGTGCAGCTACAGCTAGTCCGGGAAGAAGCCAAATTAGGCTATAAATATAGATTGGAGTATCAGGTAGCAAAAAGAATAAAGGAGAGAAGGTAGCCTCCCCATTTATTTCTATGCTAGAAAACAAGATAGTATCTACAAAAGACAAAATAATAGTTAAAACTGCCTGTATAAGCACATTAAAAAGTACTGTTCCCCAATACTCACTACGGCGAGCTCTACCTGAGAAATCAGCATAATGCTTAGTGAAACTTTCACCCCAATAGGTAAGTAGTGAT
>QWCO01000161.1_pt1 | contig 34403 bp, 30 predicted proteins | sample 1972611 | NCBI WGS metagenome assembly QWCO01 (sample SAMN09866706, study PRJNA288562) | Human oral metagenome isolate term1_saliva, whole genome shotgun sequencing... | reverse complement strand
TTTTCATTCCCTGGATCCACAGCGGCTATATACGATATATTATTCATACTATTTTCCTCATTCCTCAATACAATAGTTATATTTTATCACAAAATAAAAGGCCTATGTATTAAATCTTAATACATAGGCCTTTTATATAGAAACTAATTTGGTTTTATAAGTTTACCCGTATCTGTCATTTGTGTAATACGCAATTTAATATGTACAGGGCCAGATGAATATGTATCACCATCAGCATACGCCTCTACATATACTTTGCCATGTAACATACCAATACGACGTATCGCTGAAAATAATTCATCTCCAGGTATTGTACCAATATCACCGGACAACGAATCTGGTATAACCCCTTTAGACTTAGCCTCTTCATTGACTTGTTTCAAGAAACGAAGCATATTGACTTGAGCATTACTACCACCATCGATAACAGACGTAGCAATCACATCACCTGATTTATAAATAAATTGTTGTGGATACACGTGAATTGTCGCAACTGCTGGTTCACCAGCAATGATATTACCTGCTGCAACCACTTGAATAACCATAGGCGTTTTGGATTCTTCAATTTTAGAAATGGCAACCTCTATATTTTGACGGTCCACATATACAACAGATTCACCATGATCTTCAACACCTAAGCGACGAAGAACGAGTTTATTTGTATCTTCCACAATACTATTAACTGCATCACGTGCTTCATTAGGGGATAAACCATTACGCACTACTGCCTGTGCTAATAATTGGTCTACTTGGAATAAAATGGTGCCTTCTCTAAGATGGATAATCCCCGTTTTTAACTCTTCTTGTGTTTTCTGCAAGTCGGCAATATGTTTTTCCATACTAGCCCGTGTAGCTTCCAAGACAGCTAATTTTTTAGAGGCCTCATCATAGGAGGCTTGTAATGCAGATAATTCTGCCTCTGTAGCAACCTTTGCAGCCTCTGCATCAGCTAATTCTTGACGGCTTTGTTCAACCTCTTTGCGAATTGTTTCAATCTCAGCCATACGGTCTGCTAATTCTTTTTTATTAGCTTCCAATAGGGCTTGACCTCGTTCTAATTCAGCATTTTTAGCAGCTACCTCTGCTGTTAGCTGATTCATATCTGCCCGCAATTGATCCATCCCAAAGAGAGCAGTACGTACGCTTTGCGATGTAATTGTAAGAACGCCAACCGTTGCGGCTGCAACGAGTAGACCGGTTACAATCGTTACAATGATCGATGTATGCTTAGGACGCAATCCAAAGAGGGACATTCTACGCTTACCGACCTTTGTTCCTAGTTTATCACCCATATAGGCAATAAGCCCGCCCATGATAGCGATAATAACGAGAATCTTTAATCCTACAAGCATGGCGTCCCTCCTTTCAAACTAAATTGTAATCCAATATACTATCTATTAGCGCGAAACACGCCAATTTAAATATAATCCGGCAATGATACCTAATGTATCAGGAATCATTGCAGCCATCCACGTTGGTAATGCACCACCCTTACCAAGGGCTCCGGCAAAGGTCATGACACCATAGTAAATAAAGATAATTAAAATACTGATACCAAATCCGATAGACGAACTAGACCGTTGTTTTTGTAAGCCCAACGGTGCGCCTACTAAAGCAAATACAAAGCTTGCCAACGGAATGGTAAAACGTTGATACATTTCCATTTCTAGTTTATTAGAATTTGTATATGCAGCTTTATATGCTTTAATTTGATGACGCAATTCTTTAATCGTCAATTCTTCTGGTTTACGTTGATCTTGTTGTACTTCATTTGGTGAAGATTTAATTGGCAATACTTGTTCTTTAAACTTCATTGTCCGCTCTACACCTTCACCGGCAGATACGTCATAGATTATACCGCTATGCATGACCCATACTTGGCCATTCCATTCAGCATTTTCCGCATTTTCTACCTGTTGTAGTTCACCTTTATCATTGAATTGTTGCACCGTAATCATGCTTAGTTTTTTACTTTCACTATCATAGTGTTTAGCATACATCAAGGTACTGAGATTATCACCATTCATAGATTTTAGCACAATATGATTTTGCGTTTGTGGCGTTGCATTCTTCATAATTTCTTCGCGCACAATGGTTTGATACATATTATTTGTACGTGGTACGACAAATTCATTAAATGCTACGGCACCAATAGAAATAAGCAACGCTAAAATATATACAGGCATTGCAAGTCGTAAAAAACTAAGGCCACCAGCCCTCATAACTACGATTTCACTAGTACTACTTAATCTGCTGAAAGCCATCAATGAACCAAGCAATACAGACATAGGGAATGTCAGTAAAATAATGCTTGGCATCGCTAAAAAGAAGGCTTTCATAACGAGTAGTAGCGGAGCACCATATTCTGTTATATATTGAGCAATGCGGAATAACGTACCTGTACCAATGAAAATACTGGTAAAAGCAAATACCCCAAATAGGAATGGACCTACAAAGGCTTTTAAAATATATTTATCTAATAAGCGCATGGTCCCTCCTATAATTTAAAATTGTTACCTAAATAATGTTCACGAGCGATTGGGTTATTCGCAATTTCATCAGGCGTACCTTCCAATAGGATTTTACCTGTGCTTAGAATATATGCCTTATCAACAATACCTAATGTTTCTCGTACATTATGGTCTGTAATAAGAATGCCGATTCCTCTATTTTTTACTTGTAAAATAATTTGTTGAATATCGGCAACTGCAATTGGGTCTACACCGGCAAATGGTTCATCCAATAAGATGAAGTTCGGCTCTAAAGCCAAACAGCGAGCAATCTCTACACGCCGCCGTTCACCACCGGATAGTTGCATCCCCTTACGATCTCGCACATGACCAATATTAAATTCATCAATAAGAGAGTTTACAATTTGATCGATTTCATCACGATTTTTATTTGTTGTTTCCAACATAGCACGAATATTTTCCTCAACTGTCATAGATCTAAAAATCGATGCCTCTTGGGGTAAATAACCAATGCCCTCTGCGGCCCGCTTATACATTGGTAACATCGTGATATCCTTACCATCAACTGTAATAATACCTGTCGTCGGTTTTTCAATGCCTACAATCATGTAGAACGATGTAGTCTTCCCAGCCCCATTAGGCCCCAATAGCCCAACGACTTGTCCTTTTTCAACATGAAGACTTACACCATCTACTACATTCCGACCATTAAATGTTTTGACTAGGTTCTTAGTTTCTATATACATACATTAATCCTTACTAGTTCGGTGTGATAACTAATGTGCTACGTCCGCCTAATGTTTCCGCAGAGTTATCCTTTAAGTACAATTTTAACTCAGGAGCATTCAACACATTACCATTTTGTACTGCATGTGCTGAGCCAGTAAGCAATACAACCCCATCATTTTGATTAGGCGTTTGCGTATATGTAGCACGATCTGCCGAACCAGATACATTTTTATCTGGATTATTAAATGTCACGCCACCTTGTGCAACGGCGCGAATTTCTTTCAACCAACCTTCTACTTGGTTACCTGTTAATGTAGTGCCTTCTGCAATTAATTTAGCATTCCCCACTACCTTACCATATTCAGTATCAGAGTTGTACCCAACAGAGTCACCAAAGATTTGGCGATCATCCCGTTGTAAATGAACATCCCCCTCTGCAGTGAACTGGTTATCATTTACACTATGTACAGATTGTGCGGACATGGACATATTATCACCAATCATGGAAACACCACCTTCTAGGGATGCTTCACGAGTTTTAGTATTGTACCATCCATTCGCACCAGTCATCGTTTTATCTTGTTGTGTAATTACTACATTACCAGATGCCTCTGCACGACCTGTATTACCATCATAGGATAATGTATCCGCACTAATGGTCAACGGGCCTTCATTAGCAGCCCAAGCGGTAACAGATAGCATCATCATTGCTGAGATTACAGCTAATCCCATATATTTTTTCTTATTCATCGCAATTCCTCAACTTTACTTTTTCGTCAATTTAGCATGACCAATCGCTTTGATTTGTTTCAACGACATATTACCTTCTAACTTATCACCAGTTAATGTAATATCTTTTGAATCATAAGTGAAAGCCGTTTTTGATGTAAGCATTTTAGTTTTGTTATCAAAATGTAATGCATCGGTCTTAAAATTAGCCCCTTCCGTATTGGTAGCTGTTACACCACCATCAATATCAAGGGAACTATGATCGCCAGACAATACAGCATGAGGTGCTGTAATCGTAGTTGTCACATCATCTTGATAGAAAAGGCCCTTCAAATTAGTGAGTACAATCGATTTTGAACGTGGGTCATACTCAATCTTCTCTGCTGATAGGGCCCATACCAACTTACCATCTTTCTCTTCTTGGAGCTCAGCCCCTTGGAAATTCACCAGTTGTCCATTATTAGCCCCTTTAGAAGAGTCTCCAGAGTCATGCAAAATAAACGCGATTAGACCACCTAGAGCAATGACGACAGCCACGACAATAGCAATTAATTTTTTATTGTTTTTCATGTGCTCTCTCCCGAATCTCTAGTTTCTTATCATAATCAACGATTTCGCTCATCTTGGTCATCCACCGATGTTGGAACCAAATCCACTCATCCGGATGCTCACGAATAAAGTCTTCTGTTACACGTACACATTCTTCTGTCAACGTATACATATCTACATCATCATCGCCACTATTATTGTAATGTAATGGTGGCAAAATATGAACAATATGTCCGCCTTCTGGCTTTCTTGATGCAAAAATTGGTACTACGGGAGAACCGAATTTTTTAGCAAATGTAGCCGGTCCTACAACGGCAGAAGAAGGCTGCCCTAAAAACGGAACCGGTAAGCCATGAATATATCCATCTTGATCGGCCAAGAAGCCCAACAATTTCTTCTTTTTCAATGCTTTTGCAGCAGAAACTATTTCATTACCACCGCTGGCAAACACATCGAGGCCCACCATTTCACGATATTCATTCATAAAGCGTGTAAATTGAGCATTAGGTTGTTTCTTGACAATAGTTGTAGATGGATACCCATGTGCAGCTAAAGCAGCCCCCATCCATTCCCAGTTTCCTACATGCCCCGTAAGAACAATGACACCTTTATCTTCTTTAATAGCATTATCCAAATGTTCTACACCGCGCATTTCGATATGCTCATTAATAAATTTCTTAGTCAAATTCGGCATATACAGAATTTCCATAACACTGCGGCCTAGGTTTTTGAATAGTTTTTCAATTAAAGCCTCTGCCTGTTCATCATTCATATTCATGCCAATTTTTATATTTTTAATGCCTCTTAGCTTTTGCTTTTTTGCAATGACTCCATACAGGGGTCCTAAGCTAGCACCTATGAGCAAAATGAGCTTATACGGCAGCCGACATACAAGCCAACTAATCCCCTTAACGACATGGTATTGCCATTCATTCTTCATTCTGCTCACCTCCTTTATTGACCATGGTTATGAGCCTCCATAGCATAGTCTTTTACGACTGAATCCCACATATTTTGAGCTTTTAAAATATATTCAACAGCATCTCGCACGGCACCAGAACCACCATTGTGATTTGATACAAATTGAGCTAATTCCTTAACCTCAGCCGCCGCATCTTGAGGAGCCATCGGCAAGCCTACAAGAGATAAGGCCCCTAGGTCATTTAAATCATCACCCATATAAGCTATATGCTCTAACTCAATATTGTGACTAGCACAAAGAGAACGCAAAGCCTCTGTTTTATTAGCATGCCCCATCAATAAGGCATCAAATTTTAACTCCTTAGCACGCCGTTCCACCATAGGTGATATGCGAGCAGTAATAATGCCTAGCGAAATTCCTACTTTATGAGCAGCGGCTAGACCTAATCCGTCTCTTGCAGAGAAGGCCTTTATTTCTTCACCACTCGATGTATAGATTAATTTTCCATCTGTTAATACACCATCAACATCGAGGATAATCCACTTAATATTCATTACACGATGCCTCGACGAAGTAAGTCTGTAATGTGAACAATACCCATTGCATGGCCTTCTTCATCTACTACAGGTAGTACTGTAATAGGACGAGGTTGATTCTTTTCCATCACATGGAGTGCCTCAGCAGCCAATTTATCCTTTGTAATGGTACGTGGCATATTCGTCATCATATCTTCAACTGGCCACTCTAAGAAGTTGCTACCAGAATCAAGGCCGCGACGCACATCACCATCAGTTACAAGACCGATTAGGTGACCATCTTCATCGATAACACTAGTGGCACCAAGTCCTTTTTCCGTCATTACAAACAAAGCATCTCGAACAGTTGCCCCTTTGTGTACAACAGGATTATCTTCACCACCATGCATAATATTTTCAACAGTCAATAATAAACGTCGACCAAGTGAACCACCTGGATGGAAAACAGCGAAGTTTTCCGGCGTAAAATGATGACGTTCTAATAAACATACAGCCAAAGCATCGCCCAAGGCCAATGCTACTGTCGTACTTGTAGTTGGCGCCAATCCTAGTGGACATGCTTCGCGTTCAACTTGCGCCAATAATACAACATCGGAATTTTTAGCCAATGTAGATTCAGGTTTCCCTACAACGCAAATCAATTTAGCACCTATGCGGCGCAATGAAGGCAAAATACTAATGATTTCACCTGTTTCCCCACTATTAGAAAAGGCAAGTACCACATCATCTTCAGTAATCATACCTAGATCGCCATGAACACCTTCCCCTGGGTGCATAAATAATGCTGGTGTACCTGTACTCGCTAATGTAGCAGCAATCTTGCGACCAATATGTCCAGATTTACCCATGCCAGTACATACAACACGACCTTTGCATGCAAGAATCATGTTAACAGCATTTACGAAACTTTGATCTAATGTTGTTATTAACTGTTCTATCGCTTGTGCTTCCTCATGAAGCACTTGAGCAGCCTGTTCTAAAATATCCAATACTATCGCCCCTTATCGTTTTACGATTTTATCAATAGCTACTAAGTCTTTTAATAAATCTTCAAATTGATTTAAATACACCATGTTTGGACCATCGGAAAGCGCTTCTTCAGGATTATCATGTACTTCAAAGAATAAACCATCTACACCACTAGCGACAGCGGCACGTGCTAAATTTGGCACGAATTCTCGATTACCACTAGATTTTGTACCAGCCCCACCTGGTAATTGTACGCTATGAGTAGCATCAAAAATCACTGGATAATCAAAGGAACGCATGATAGGGAATGATCTCATATCTACAACGAGATTATTATAGCCAAAGCTAAAACCACGTTCTGTAAGCATAAGATTTTCATTGCCCGATTCTTTCATTTTATTAAGAACATTCTCCATATCTTTTGGAGCCATGAATTGACCTTTTTTTACATTTACGCATTTGCCCGTTTTAGCAGCGCCGTAAACTAGGTCTGTTTGGCGGCATAAGAATGCAGGAATTTGAAGAATATCCAACACTTCTGCAGCAGGTTCAATTTGTTCAATAGAATGGATGTCGCTAACAACTGGCACATTCAATTCTTTTTTGATAGATGCTAAAATCTTTAGACCTTCTTCTAGACCTGGACCACGGAAAGAATTAAAGCTAGACCGATTAGCTTTATCAAAGGAAGCCTTAAATACATAAGGAATACCGAGGCGTTCACAAATTGCTTTAGCCTCTTTACCAATTGCCAATGTGCGGTCGTAATCTTCGATTACGCATGGACCGGCTAATACAAATAGCCCTTTACCGCCACCAATTGTCATATTACCAACGTTTACTGTTTTCATTTATTTCTCCTCTTGCTCGAATATTGCATTTACCCGAGCTAAGTCTTCTGGTGTATCAACACCAACAAATCGTTTATCTGTAGTGATGACGCGAATGGAAAATCCATTTTCCAACGCTCTCAACTGTTCTAACGACTCTGTTTGCTCTGCTGCAGTAGGCTTCATTTTTGCATAGTCTAATAAAAATTGACGACGATATGCATAAATACCAATATGCTTTAAAGGAGCATTAACAAAATCATGACGTGGATATGGAATTAAAGAGCGAGAAAAATACATCGCATCATTTCGTTTATTAAGTATAACCTTCACCGCAGAAGGATCATCATACTCATCTTCTAATAAAGGGGTTGCTACTGTCGCCATTTGTAGATGTTCATCATCTTCAAAAAGCGCTCCTAACTGATCGATTAAATGCGCATCAATCATAGGTTCATCACCTTGTACATTGATGATAACATCTAGGTCATTATATTGTTGTGCTACTTCAGCTAATCGGTCAGTTCCAGTCGGATGATTGGCATCAGTCATAACAACCGTACCACCAAAAGATTTAACTGCATCATATACGCGTTGATCATCAGTAGCCACGATAAACACCTGTGGTTTCTTCGCCTCTGTCACACGTTCATAAACACGTTGAATCATAGGTTTACCCGCGATATCTGCCAATGGTTTTCCTGGCAATCTCGTGGAACCAAATCGAGCTGGAATCACACAACCAATATTCACAATAAAACCCCATTTCTTTTATTTGCGTATCTTATTATTATACACTAAATCTCTAAATTTTCTATGAACTCTTGTTTTCCAGAGAGTAACTCAATGCCTATAGATAGTACTAGAATCGGTATTTTTAAGTCTTCAATTGTACACAACTGACTTAATTTAACAGCATCTTTTTCAGTAATCATAATTGCCTTAGCTTGATGAGCAAAAGCTTGCTTCCAGATTTCTACTACATCATCATCTGTAAAATCATGATGATCACCAAAGCCCATTGTATGAACTACATTATAACCACAGCCTTCTAACGTCTTTGTAAATGACTGTGGGTTACCAATGCCACTTACAGCTATAATAGGCAAATCATTATCAGTACCAATAGGATTGCCTTCATCACCATTAGCCCATGCTTCAAGTGTATAGACAGCACGTGGCTTATGGATGGTCTCATAAACAGGCTTTTGTGGCATCATCCGCGCCAATCGTTTTCTAAGTGCGGCTACCGATCCTGGATCAACCTGATCTACTTTGGTGAGCAGAATAATATTGGCTCTTGCAAGCCCCTCCATAGGCTCACGTAATAACCCTCTTGGCAATACATGTTCATAGCCAAAAGGATTTGATGCATCGATTAATACGATATCTTTATCACGATACAACGCACGATGTTGGAAACCATCATCCATTACAAGATAATCTGCACCGAGTTCATCAATAGCTATACGTGCCGATTCTATGCGATTACGACCAATGATTACACTAGATTTTGGTAGTACCTTTGCTAATAGCCAAGCCTCATCCCCACTTTCCTCAGGCTCTACTAAAATAGATCCATGCTTGGAAATAATTGTATTTTGACTATTATCTTTAGCTCTATAACCGCGGCTCAATACAGTTGGATGAAATCCTTTCTGCCCCAAGATATCACAGATAAGTCTAACCATAGGAGTTTTACCAGTTCCTCCAGCCGTTATATTACCAACACTAATGACAGGTACCGATACTTTTACTACCCCTTTATTCGCATCAAATTTTGAGTTGCGCATAGTAACAGCCTTTTTATAACCCTTACTAAGAAGTGATAACCCAGCCCTAGCTACATCGCCTAAGATAGATTGATCCTCACCGCTTACAATGCTCTTAAAAATATCTTCACCATTCATAGTAGGCACCTCCTTCCGTATCGATTGCACCAATATTTCTTAAGGAATAATATGATGTGATTCAAATAGTTGACGTAATTCTTGCGTATTGCGACGCGTTGCACCACGATTTTCACTGATAATATCTAGGCAATTCTGCCCCATTTCTGTCGCCAATTCGGGAGCTTTACAGAGATGTAAAATCATAGTGGTTAAATCTTTTTGATTTTTAACTTGCTCACAAGCATGTCGAGAATGTAAGAGATTAAAAATTTCCTTAAAATTAAACATATGTGGACCAACAATAATAGGTTTTCCATGCGCAGCCGGTTCTAGAATATTGTGGCCACCGGTTTTAACAAGAGAACCTCCTACGAAAATGATATCACCTAAGCTATACAAACGACCAAGTTCACCGATCGTATCTAGTACAACTACAGGAATTTCCTTATGTACCGGTTCGGTCATATCACTGCGACAAATTGCCTCCAAGCCATAACGTTTTGCTAAAGCCTGAACATCATGACCTCTATAAATCTCACGAGGTGCAATGAGCAATCTTGAATTAGGGTACTCCACTAACACCTGTTTAAAGGATTCAAATACAGATTCATCTTCCCCCTTATGTGTGCTTCCTGCCACAATAATAGGGTGATTATGACCAAATCCAAACTCATCCAACAAGGCTTGCTTTTCTTCTTCTGATACTGTTGCATAAGTTTGATCATACTTCATATTGCCTGTAACAGTAATTTCATCAGGATTTGCGCCAAGTTGAGCAATATATTCCGCATCAAAACTTGATTGCATGCAGAATCGCTCAATAGAACTTAACATTTCGCGTGTGAAAGCACTAATATAGCGATAGCGTTTCATACTACGATCTGAAATGCGTCCATTTACCATCATAACAGGAATCTTTTCCGACTCTGCTATGCGCAAGAAATTTGGCCAAATTTCAGTTTCTACTAGTAAAATTGCAATCGGTTTAATGATATGCAAAATCTTTCGTGTTAAATACGGTAAGTCTAAAGGAAAGAAGATAATACCTTCTGCTTCCGGAATAATTCGATGTGCCATTGCATGACCTGTAGCCGTAACAACAGATACAACAACTACCGCTTCTGGAAACTCTCGCTTAATCTCTTTTACAAGAGGACTTGTTGCAACAATCTCCCCAACTGATGCAGCATGAATCCAAATCGCACGACGTCCTTCTATTTTTTTTAGTAATGTAGCAGGCATATATCCTGCACTTTGTTTTATACGCTCATAGAAACCATCTTCAAAAGCAAGACGATATAGGATAACCGGAATTAGGCCAATCCAATAAAATATGAGCAATACATTATATATCCAGTACATGTTTATCCTTTATTAGAGAACTGAACGGAATAAAGATGGTTATATAAACCATTTTCCAAGGCTAATAGTTCTTGGTGAGTTCCCTTCTCTACCAATTTACCTTGATTTAATACAACGATTTGATGTGCATTTTGTACAGTGCTCAAACGATGGGCAATAACAAAGGCTGTACGGCCTTTCATCAAGCGGTCTAACGCTTCTTGTACAAGTTTTTCACTTTCTGTATCAAGAGCAGACGTAGCTTCATCAAGAATTAAAATCTTAGGATTTTTCAAGATAGCACGGGCAATCGCAACGCGTTGACGTTGTCCACCAGATAAGGAACTACCTCGTTCACCTACAATAGTATCGAGACCATCCGGCATCTTATCCACAAATTCCATTACATTTGCCGCCTTAGCAGCTTCGTAGATTTCTTCTTCACTGGCATCTAAGCGACCATATAAAATGTTTTCTTTAATAGATGCATTAAACAAAACTGTTTCTTGCGGTACTAAACCAATTTGGTTACGCAACGATTTAAAGGTTACATCTTTAATATCTGTACCATCAATTGTTATAGAGCCACTTGTTACATCGTAGAAGCGAGGTAATAGATTTGCTAATGTTGTTTTTCCTGCCCCAGATGGACCTACTAATGCTACGCTTTCACCAGCCTTAACAGACAAGTTAAAATCACATAATGCCATTTTTTCGCCATCATAGGAGAAACTAACGTGATTAAAATCTACATCTCCTTTAATATCCGGTAAATCAATAGCATTTTCTTTTTCTACTACATCAGCTTTTGTATCTAATATATCAAATACACGGTCAGCTGCAGCCAATGCTTTTTGGATATTACCATAAACTTGACTCAAACGCTTAACAGGATTTGATAAATTGATAGCATAAATCAAGAATGCAATTAAAGAACCGGCTGTAATCGTACCGGTAACTACGGAATAGCCACCATACCATAGAATAACAGCTACCGCGATTGCCGCAGAAAACTCAACCATCGGACTTAACAAGCTAGTCAATTTAGTGGCTTTAATAACGGCATTGAAGTTATTCTGATTTTCAACTTCAAAGCGCTTAACTTCAAAACCTTCACGAGCAAAAGATTTTACAACGCGAATAGCAGAAATGACCTCTTGCAAAAGAGCTGTAATGTCGGCGATTCGGCCTTGTACATCATGACCAGCTAAACGCAACTTTTTACCAAATACATTTATGATAATCAGCACCATTGGTACCGTAATAAATGTAACCAGTGTTAACTTCCAATCGATGAGCAACATGGAAACTAAAGAACCAATCAAGGTAACGGACTCTGTAATAAGAGATATTAGATTATCCACTACTGCTGATTGAAGAGCAGATACGTCATTTGTAAGATTACTCATAATGACGCCAGTTTTACGGCGATCAAAATAGGATAAGGACAAGCGTTGTAAATGCTTAAAAATGGCTTCCCGCACATCGATGATAACTCGTTGACCGATATAGGACATATTATAAGTCTGTCCATAAGTTGCAAAACCACGAATTAAAAATATTAAAATGATGGCCCCAACGATGAGATTCAGCATAAACATATTTTTATCTTGCAGTACTTGGTCTACTACATTTTTGATAAGCCATGGTACTACTAGATATGCTGCAGCTGCTACAATCATGCAAAATACAGCAAATATCATTCGTTTATAATAGGGTCTCACAAAAAACAACAAACGTGAGTAACTATTCATCAATATTCTCCTTACCTAGGTTGTAAATCAATTGAGCCACACGATTAACAGCACCAGGCTCACCTAGTTTATCTCTAACGCTACGCAATTCAGTGCGCATACGTTGATTAACTTGTAAATCATCTAATAGAGGTAAGACGGTATTCACTATAGTATCTACGGAAACATCGTCTTGTAATAATTCTGGAATCACTTCCTTACCAGCCACAATATTAGGCAAACCCACATGTGTAAGATTTACGACCATCTTACCGATCCCATAGGTAATTGGCGATACCTTATACAATAATACAGTTGGCAATTCCATCATCGCCGTTTCTAATGTAGCAGTTCCCGATGCTGCTAAACATACATCACAAATCTGCATTAAATCATATGTATGGTCCTCTGTAATCGTTACAGGAACCTTCCGTTCACTGATGAAAGCCTCTAATTCACTGCGGTCAATCGTATGAGCACGCGGTAAAAAGAACTGCACATCTTCATGAGATTGTAATAAACGCTCCCCACTTTCAAGCATTACATCCAAAAGGGATAACACCTCTTGTTTTCGACTCCCCGGCATCAATAGAACGCGTTTTACTTCTGGTCTAGCCCCAAAGTAGTCCATCGCCTCCTCCACAGTCATGGATGGATGCACGATATCTACTAATGGATGCCCCACAAATTCTACATCACAATTGAACTTGCGATATGCTTCTGCTTCAAGCGGAAAAATAGAGGCTACCTTTGTAACAAACTTCTTAATGGTCTTGCCGCGGCTGCTATGCCAAGCCCAAATAGTAGGCGCTATATAGTACAATACAGGAATTCCTAACTCATGAGCCACTTCAGCCAATTTCATGTTGAATCCCGGATAATCGATACATACGAGTACGTCCGGTTTTTCTTTCAACATAACCCGTTTTAAATAGGTGCGTAATTTAAAGAACTTTGGCAATGATTTTATGATTTCTACGATGCCAATAACGCCGAGATTTTTGATATCATATACGATACGAACGCCAGCTTGTTCCATCAAGGTGCCACCCATACCGAACATTTCTATATTGGAATCTATTTGTGAAAGCGCTTTGGCTACGCTAGCGCCATGTGTATCTCCAGACGCTTCGCCAGCAGAAAACATAATTTTCATCATAGTTCCTTTCTAGCATCTACAAATGCTTGATCAACAGCACAAATAATAATATTATGGCGATTAGCCATTTCTAGTACATCTTCTTGTTGTACAAATATCGTCTTTTCAGCCTCTACCGCCAAGACAGTACAACCACTATCTACCATGGACATCAATGTCTTAATACCTACAGCAGGTACATCAAAGCGTACATCTTGATTTGGTTTTTCAGTCTTAACGACTACGGCTTCACCTCTACCGAGTTCACCGCCACGCAATATGCACTTATCAGTTCCTTCAATGGCCTCAATAGCCATTGCTGCTTTATGTTTTACTACTACTGTTTGACCAATATCAAGCTTGCCCATCTGTTTAGCCAATTCAAAGCCGAAGCAAATATCCTGCCATTGTTCTTCTGTCGGTTGTCGTTTGGTCAACACTCCAACCTTAGGCATAAACGGTTTCAAATACACAGTTTGATCTAAAACAGAAAAACCTTCTCGTTCAATTTCATCAACAATAGCGAGCATAATCGTATCATCTTTACGATTTTTCAATCGTTTAAGGACACCTAACGTTTTTAAATCAGGGAAGGATAATCCTTTATACAAAATTTCCTTTGTCACCTTCCCGAGCATGGTAAGTTCAGAAACGCCCTCTTTTTTCAGGGTTTTAAATATTTTGCCTAACTTAGCCACACTAATATGGTAAAAAGCATCTGCTTCTTTCTCTAATATAGGATCTGTATCAGGTACAACACCGATGACTACGACTTGATGCCCCAACATATGAGCAGCACGCATGAACTCAACAGGTAAAACGCCAATACCTGCAATTAAACCTACCTTGGCCACGACTATACCTCCTATGTGAAGCCGAAAACGGTCAACAATACTATGCTAAATTATGTAGTATGAGTGTAAATTTTAAGACATACTCATATACATTATATTGTACTATAAATCACGCATTTTTACTACATTATCAGTGCTTTTCCGGCCATAAAAATGCAGTATTCACCTAGACTTTCACTATTAAACGCAACCTCTAAAAACAATATAAAATAACAACAAAAAAACTCTACATTATATAAACATAATGTAGAGTTTCTCATTAATCACGACGCGTACGCATAATGCCACGATCAGCATTGCGTAAAAAGCGTAATAAGTTTTCAATTTCAACGGAAGAATCAAGTTGCATTTCCATCTCTTCAATAGCTCTAGACAAGCTAAAGCCTGAACGATAAATGATGCGGAACGCTTGCTTCAAGCTACGGCGTACCTCTTCCGAAATACCTGCACGAGATAGGCCAACAGAGTTCAATCCGATAACACGAGCTGGTTGACCATCGGCAATAACGTAAGGCGGAATATCTTGTACCACCTTAGCCATACCGCCAACCATGGCATTACGGCCAATTTTTACAAATTGATGAACACCAGCGAGGCCGCCTATAACCACGCGATCTTCAACGATAGCATGACCAGCCAAGCCTGCACAGTTACTCATAATAACATTATTCCCCACAATGCAGTTATGAGCTACATGCGTACATGCTTGCAATAAACAGTTATTGCCAACTCGTGTTTCCTCTCCTTCGCCAGTAGCACGACTGATGGTAACGAATTCACGGATAACCGTTTCATCCCCCACATAACAATAACTTTTCTCGCCTTTAAATTTTAAATCTTGCGGTTCCAAACCAATGGATGCACCCGGATAGATTTCACAACGTTTACCAATGGTTGTCCAACCACCAATAACTACATTGGCACCAATTTGAGTGCCAGCCCCTATTTCTACATTTTCCCCGATGACAGCACCAGGTCCAATGACAACATCTTTGCCCAGTTTAGCATTCGGATGCACTATGGCCGTATTATGAATGTTGGATTCCGCATTTTCCATGCCTACAACTATCACTACAATCACTCCTTAAGTCTATTATACAAGGGCAAACATGTATTCACCGCTAGCACAAAGTTTATCGCCTACATAAGCGCGACCTTCAACCTTGCCCATACGGCCCTTAATTTTTACAATGTCTACTTCCATGCGTACAACATCACCAGGTTTTACTGGATGACGGAAACGTACTTTATCAATGCCTGTAAACATAGGTGTTAAGCCACGATTTTCTTCAGGATATAACAAAGCAATACCGCCAACTTGAGCAATAGCTTCTGTTAATAACACACCTGGCATAACTGGATTTCCAGGAAAATGACCTTGGAAGAACAATTCATTGAATGTAGCATTTTTAATGCCCACAGCACGCTTCATTGGTTCTAATTCAATAATACGATCTACCAATAGCATTGGGTAACGATGTGGTAAAATTTCTAAAATGTCTTCATGGTTAAGAATCATTGCTGTGTCTCCCTTATTTCTTCTATTATACTATGAGCCAAACGAGAATTGAGTTCATGGCTCGATTTTAACGCAATTACATGTCCCTCAATAGGTCCCAATAAATATAAATCACCAATCACATCAAGGGCTTTGTGACGAACTAATTCGTCTTCAAATCTTGGAACAGATAAACAAGTTGTATCATCGTATACAAGAGCATTATCTGTACTGCCTCCCTTTGCCAAGCCCATGGCTTGCAATTGTTCCAATTCTTTTACAAATCCAATGGTTCTAGCTCGGGCAATATGTTCTTTAAAATACTCAGGTGTTACATCAAAATCACATTGTTGCGTACCAAGTAACGGATGTGGATTAATCGATGTAAATGTAACGCGATATCCATCATAAGGTACGATAAGAATAAATCTATCGCCATCATAAATGGAATGGCTACGTTTTACCTTATACACATGTCGTTCAGCTTGTTGTTCTTCAATTCCCGCCTGAAGGATTAAGTCAACAAATACGGCACTACTTCCATCGCCAACTGGTGGCTCAGGAGAGTCCATTTCAACAAAGCAGTTATCAATATTCATAGCACTGAATGCAGCCATTACGTGTTCAACAGTGAAAACCTTTGCTTCACCATGTTCCAAAGTAGTAGCGCGCATAGTGTTCGTCACATTATCAATGTGTGCTCGAACGGACGGTTTTCCCTCTATATCTGAGCGCACAAACACAATTCCTGTATTTTCAGGTGCTGGCTTAAAAACCATGGTTACAGGTTCCCCGCTATGAAGGCCAATTCCCTTATATGAAATAGCCTGTTTAATTGTTTGTTGGGGCTTACTCATAAGAATGTCCTTTCATAATCTAATTCCATGTCTACTATACACCATACTGTATTATACCCTATTTGCATAGCTGTTACAAGAATATAAGACTATTTATCAACTGACCAGATGTAAAAAATCGGCATTGCAAAGCTTTATTCAAAGACATCTGCAAAGCCGATTATACTTTTTATATTTTTTTAATGAAACACATCTGGTGGCGTATCAATCTTGTCACCATAGTAACGACGAGTCCATTTCCAACGATTATGTAGCCAGAACCAATCTTCTGGATAACGACGAATATAATCCTCAATAAATTCATTGAGTTTAATTGTAGTAATCGCTATATCACGTTTTTTATCATCTGTTTTTTCTACATATAATGGTGGATGCACTTCAATTTCATGCTTTCCTGTATACGGACTATAATGCATGGTCACAAAGATAATAGGCACATCTTGCATACGTCCTAATACGGCAGGACCATCTGCTGTTAACGTTTCATAGCCAAAGAATGGTACTAATACGCCATTCTCTCCAGGGTCCTGATCCATGATCAATCCTAAGAAAGCCCCACCCTTTAGGGCTTTTACCATATCACGTACACTCGTTTTATACATCACATGTTGATGCATAAGCGCACGATATTCATTGATAAATTTATCTGCATCGCCATTTTGTTTTAACGCTACAGATATTAGAAGATACCCTTCAGAAGCCAGTACACCGCCAAGCAATTCCCAATTGCCACTATGAAGGGCGGCTAGGATTGCTCCCTTACCATCGGCTAAGGCTTCATCCAATATATCCTTATTCGTAAAGTTGACCATATCCTTATAGCCACCATCTTTAATTTCAGGGTATCGCAATACATCGATTATCATACGACCAAATCGAGTCGTACTCGCCTTAGCAATTCGCTTCGCTTCAACAGGATTATCAGTGATTTTACAAAACAAAATCTGACCGATTGCCAACCGTTTTCGTTTGGGCGGCACTGCAAGCCAAGCAATTTCACCAAGCAATGTACCTAATGCATATTGCCAACTATGGGGCAACATACAAATAAAGGCACTAAACAACTTCATAAACCTATACATAAACGTATTAGCTCTCCTTAAGCTGCGCTTTTAAAGCATCGATTTCCTTCTGCAATTGTTTTACAGTTTTTACCATTTCTGGTAAGCGATGTTCATAAGCGGATAGTTTTAACCATTCCTTATGAGGACGCATTGGGTAACCAGCCATAACAGCATCTGCTGGCACATTACCAGTAATACCTGTTTTGCCAGCAAATTTTGCATTGTCACCTATAGTAATATGCCCTGTACAACCAGTTTGTCCTGCAAAAATTACATTATTTCCACATTTCGTACTACCTGCAATGCCAACTTGTGCAATGAGGAAGCAGTTTTCACCAATTTCAACATTATGTCCCAAGTGAACTAGATTGTCAATTTTTGTGCCCTTTCGAACTAATGTAGAACCCATGGTTGCATTATCAATAGTTGTGCATGACCCAATTTCTACATCATCCTCTAAAATGACATTGCCGACTTGAGGAATATGTGTATGCACACCATTTTCAGTAGCAAATCCAAAGCCTTCACCACCAATTACCGCTTTGGCGCGTAGTACGACACGATTTCCTAATATACAGTTTTCATGAACAATGGCGCCAGCATATATATCACAATCATTACCAACACGCGTATTATGTCCAATATAAACATATGGACGAATTGTAACATTATCACCAATCACTGCATTATCATTGATTACACAATACGCACCAATAGCAACATTATCGCCTAGCTTAACATTCTCACCAATGATTGCAGTAGGATGAATTTCACGTGGTATTACAACAGGTGGATGAAATAATTGTAATACTTGTGCAAAGGCAGCCTTTGCATTATCTACAATGATTTGTGTCATTGGCGCATTAGGCACTTCTTGCTCTAAGATTACAGCACCAGCTTTACATAAACCAATGTGTTCCACATATTCACCAATAGCAAATGTAATCGATTGAGGTGCCGCTTGTTCAAAGCCACGTGTTTCTGTAATTACTAGCGTTTCATCGCCAACTACCTTACCACCAATAAGTTGAGCAAGCTCCAGTACGGTCTTTTCCACTATTAAGTCCCCCCCAAGTGTTAACTAAACTATTGTGCATTGCCTGATTCAGCAGGTTGCGCTTGTTGAGCGTCACCTTGTTGAGCTTGTTGGGCTTGTTGAGCCTCTTGTTGATTTGCTTCATTTTCTGCAGCTTTAATATCTTCATCAGATGCTTTGCCCATTTTATTGATTAGGTCATCAGTTACATCAACGCCACCGCCTACAACAGCACCTTTAAGCAATACTACATCTAGCTTTTTCTCTTTAGCTAATTCATTAACTTGTTGATCAATATATTGTTTCAATTCTTGATTTTTTGCAGTTGTGAAAGCATTAAAATCTTGTTTTGCATCAGTTGTAACTTGTGCTTTGGAAGCTTCATCAGCAGCATCGATTTTAGCTTGAAGTTCTTTACCTTTTGCATTAATTTCTTTATTAATTTCAATGGATTTTGCAGTTTGTGTCACAACTTTTTGAGAATCTACATAACCAATAGTATTGCTACCACAGCCCCCAATAATTGGCAAAGCCATAATCATTGTTGCACCTAAAATTAAAGATTTCATTTTCTTATTCATCGTATACTCCTTACTGAACTCGATATGATGCTTTCACAGCATCTGTTATATCTAGCCCTTTGATATTTCCACCATGATCAATCAAAACAAGGTCTAAATGACGTTCTTGAGCAATAATAGCAACGCGCATTCTCACGTCCTCTAAAATGGCCTCATGAAGTGCATTTACCTCTGCCTCTTTATCCGATAATTTCTTTGCCCAACTATCGTTCCACTCTTGAGGAACTGGCAAATTATTCGTCGATACAATCGCTTTAGCTTGATTTTGCATCATTGTATCACGTTTCTTTGCTAGTTCAGCTTGTACAGATTCGGCATATTGTTTAAGTTCTTGTTCCCCTGCATCACGGATAGGTTTTAATTCTGCATCTACCTTAGCTCGTATTGAATCCATATCAAAATTGGATGGTTTACGTTTAGCTAGCAAGCTTTGAAGGCGGCTTTCTAGTTCAGCTTTTTGTATCTGAGCCGCTTCCTTCTGTGCATCATCGATATAAACACGGCTATCAAAAGCATACAACTGCAATTGTAAGTTTACAATTTCCAAGTCATATCCTTTATTTGAAACTTTAAGCTCGTCCATGTATTTTTTTACCAATTCAGCCCGTTTTGCGTCTAGCTGTGCATTAAATTGATTTTGCTTTGTAGCGATACGCGTTTGTAATTCAACATTCAACGCATCCGACAATGTTGTGTCTAAAGACAAGGATTTAAGCTGTTCGTTCTGCAAATCAGACTTAGTATTTAACGCCTCTTGTTCTAAGGCATATTGAGCTTTTAGTTGTTCTAATTCGGTCTTTGCATTCTTATAATCTTCATAAGACGGATTAAACTCTAGTACATCATCAATTTGTACTACCCCAATAGACGGCCCTTCTGAAGATTGACGATTAGTAATAAATCCATAGCCTCCATACATCGCAATCAGTGCAGCTGCTAAAAACAGAAATAATCCTATATACCGTTTATTTAGCTTCATACTGCTCACCCTTATCCGATTACCTTTGTATCGTTATTATTTTGCATCAGATGCAAGTTTTTTTAGTACTTGGTCAGTAATATCTACACCACCATAAAGAACTGCGTCTTTAGGAAGAACTACAGATAAGCCCTTAGCATTACCAACAGCTTTAGCTGCTTCCATGGTTTGAACTGCCATTTGTTTATTCATCTCTTCCATTTTCTTTTCTACATTAGCTTGTGCTTCTTGCTTAATTTTAGCTTTAGTAGCATCATCTTGAGTAGCATCTACCTTCGTTTGCATATCTGCAGCTACTTGACTACGATAATCGGTAAATTCCTTAGCAGCTTTTACATATACAGGGTTCTCAGGATTATCCAAGCGGCTCATATCGATGACGCCTACATTACTAGCAGCGCTAGTACCAGGTGTAGCCATTTGAGTATATGCTAACGCACCAATACCAATAATAAAAATCGCAGCAATAACAATGGAGAATATTTTCACATTCTTCTTGTTATTCATCATTCTCATCATAATGAACATTCCTCATTTCTGTTAATTTATGCACTACGAGTGCCATAATAGAGATATTGGTGAAAGCCCCCTCCAAAGAAGGTGCTTTCACCATAATACGTCTCGATATTAGAATTGTGTACCAAAGCTGAAGTGGAATTTCTTCTTATCCTTGCCAATACCATAGTCGAGTTTAACAGGACCGATTGGTGTAGTGATACGAACACCGGCACCAACGCCATAGTTAAAGCTCTTAGTATTTTTATACCAAGGAACATTAGGAGCATCCCAAGCATCACCAATATCAGTAAATAATACGCCACTTACCTTTTTCACGATAGGGAAACGGAATTCCAATGTCGCATTGTACATATTTTTACCGCGGAATTGATCATCTTCATAACCACGCAATGTATCTGCGCCACCTAATGTGAATAATTGGCTATATGGTGCATCACCTTGGATGAAGCCACCGCGTGCACGGAAGGCCAATACATTTTTGGAACCTACTTTTTTATATGCACGCATTTCAGCAGTGAATTTGTAGAAATCAAAGTCCCCGCCTAAGCCATGACCTGCCCATTGTGCAGTGTAGGAAATACGACGGCCACGCGTTGGTTCATAAATGTTATCGCGGGAATCATAAACCTTTTGCCATGTAATGGAATTGATGCGACCAAAGTTTTTACCCACATAATCCATGCCGGTGAAATTATAAGACTTATTATCCCACTTGTTATTTGGACCAGCACCAGCACCAGCATCATAACGGAAGCCGGAACTATCATCATTATCCCATTTATATTTATCGGAACGAGATTCAAGTGTTAAGTAGTCGCGTGTATATTCGCCTGTTTGACGACCAAAGGAGATATTAAAGCCTTTGGATTTTTTATTATATTCTGCTACTTTACTACCATCGCTATCATAGTCAGTGTATTCATTTTCACGGTTAAAGAAGGAGAATCCAAGAGAAGTACCTCTGTGGTCAATCCAAGGTTTCAAGTAAGAAATTTGGTAGTTTTTATATTTTTTCTTACCACCGATTTCCCAGTGGACTTTGAATTTATCACCTGTACCGCGAAGATTATCTTCACCAAATTCAACAATACCCATCAAGCCATCAGATTTAGAATAGCCAGCACCTAATGTAATAGTACCTGTTTTATGTTCCAATACATCAATTTCGATGATTACATTATTAGGATCTTTTTCACCTGGCAACATACGTACATTTACATCATCAAAGAAGCCTAAATTGTATACGCGTTCTACGGAACGACGAACTAAGAACTTATTGAATGGTTTACCTGTTTTTTGTACGAACTCACGAGTGATAACTTTGTTACGAGTTTTCTTATTACCAGCTGGTACAATATCTTCTACAATACCTTCCACGATATGGATATGAAGCATGCCATTGTCATCTACAGCAATACCGTCTACATGAGCTAACATATAACCATCACGAGCATACGCTGCATTGATGCCTTGTACCTTTTGACCTACATATACGGAGTTCATGATTTGGCCTTCAGGAATTGCCATATATTTAGTTAATACATTAGATGTATACACTGAGTTGCCTTCAAATACAACACCGTGTACTACAGGGTTAGTTACTACAGCAAAGTCAATTTTTACGCCTTCTGGAACAGATGTAAAGACTGGGTTTACTTCTGAGAAATAACCACTATTGCCCAAATTTTGTACATCTTTAAATACACCATCAACAGAAACAGCATCGCCCACCTTTTCAGATAGCAATGTCATCAATTGAGCTGCTTGATCTGAAGGAATGCCAGAGATAGATAAACCTGTAATTGTTTTACCTACATATGGATTAACGGAATCAGCACTAACAGCGGTAATATATTGTGCTTTAACAGATGTTACAGCTTGAGCTTGACCATTTTCTGCAACCTTATCCAAGTCTGTACCTGCTGTAGTTTTAGAAACTATTTTAACTTGTTTATCGTCTGTTTTTAAAGCCCCGTTATTAACGGTAACTGTACCATCAGAACCTTGAACGACAGTACCATCAGTGGATAATGTTGTGTCACCACGAGCAGCTAAAATAGCCGCATCAGTAGTATCTTGTGTTTTAGCGCCCTTTTCTGTACCTGCATTGTATACAGCAGCTTTAGTCGTTGTATCATCAGTAGTCGCAGTATCTGCTGTAGCAGTTGCATTCATATCTGGTGTATAGCCTGTTTGTACTTCTGCAGCAAACACACTGCCAGTACCCATAACAGCAGTCAACACAGATGCTGCTAGCATACGTTTATAGGCTTTGCTTGTTAACATAAAATCCTCCTAAAATTATCCCTCTTTAAAGAGTATTAAATCTTTATTATTATATCATATAATACTGGGAATTAGTACTACTATAATTCAATTTTATGAAATTAAAATGACTATAACGAAGGCCCTATTCAGTTTCTTCATTATAGTCATCATTGTTAGAATTCTCGTGTCCAACGACCACCAAAGTATGTACTACCATGAGAGGTATGCCAAGCATTAAACTTAACACTTCGCCGTAACGAATATTCAATACCATATTTATTTTGTTTATTATTGATACCTTGCGTATAGGTAATCATCGTTCTCGGCAAGACATATTTGCCGATTTCGATATTATAATTTCCCGACGTTTCCCTGCTAGTAGGTTCATTCGGGTCTATAGAGCCTGTCGTAATATTAACACGATCTAAACCCAATGCATTTTGCACCGCATCTTGTACATAGCCAAAAGCAAACATTTGTGCACTGGCTACTGCTAATGCATTCGCATCTTCATTTGTAATTGTACTACTATTCGATGGCTCGCCACGACCAAAGGTCAACATGGAAATAATTTGTTTACGCGACAATGAAGGTTCCGATTTAAGCGTTAAATCCATATGATCCACAGTACCTTTAACACCAAGTTGGATGTTATACGTACCTACATTTGTTTCCGCATCAAGCTGAAGCATAGGAAGATACGACCCTGTCGCAAATGTAGCAGTCCCTTTATTAATATCAAATGTGTGACTTAGATATTTAAAAGTGCCACTTATTACATTAAATTGACCACTAGCTGAAGGCTCGAAAACAGAACCGCCAAAATGGACATCTCCTCTAATCTGCATGTTATATAAGGTTTTATCATAGAGACGCACATTCTTACCAGCATGTACATTAACATCCATCCCTATATTACGCGTACTTTCACTAGTTTCTAAGGAAAGTGGAATTTTAAACTTCATATTCTCTAGGTTTAGATTTCCCATAAGTGTAGGAATTCCATCTTTTTCAGCTATATAGAGTTCACCCTTTAATGGACCAGATATATATTCATTAGCTAAATCAAAATCATCCAATTGAACAGCCATCCGATAGTTAGTCATCTCATGCCCAGTCCAATTAACCTTCGCTGCAAAGCCAGCAGTACCTTTGCCCGCAGATATGCGAGATTGAAAATCCGCTTGTTGTCCAGAGAAAATTAAATCCCCATCGATATCCTTAAGCTCGTTGCCTATAGACTTTATCTTCATAGTACCATCACGTACAGATACTGTACCATACGCTTCTGGTTGATCAATAGTTCCTGTTACATGAACAACACCTTTTAACGCACCAGTTGCATCTTTCACCGTAGGAGTAATTAGAGGAATAACAGCCATATCAGCCTCATTAAAGTCAATAGTCATATCCATCGCTTTAGAATCATTCGCATTTAGATATCCAGTCGTATACAACGCAGTAAACGGAATCTTACCATATGCACTTAGCTTATAGTCTCCTTTAACCCCTTGAATGCGTTGAACATTGATAACATGATTTTCCATGGTTGCCAACACAAATGCCTTGTCTATATCGATACCATTATAAGAACCGTTAGCTAAAGCAGCAGATAATTCAACCTTAGGATTTTTTGTAGCCCCTGTCATATTGATAACACCAGTAACAGAACCAGTCGCATTAATATTGTCGCCAATAAGTGGTAAGAATGGTTCTATATCAACATCACGTACAGCAATCTGTAATTCTGCATCACCATCCAAATCAACAGTACCGCCAGCAGCAATTAGTCCATCACCAACAGGTAGTTTCAATGTGCGAATGTTAAACTTACGATTTTCTAAACTTGCATCTATCGTTGCATCGCCTACCACCTGAGTATCAATAGTTACATCCTTAATTGACCCCACCACATTAAGACTTGGATTACCATAAGTACCACCTAAATCAACTCTACCACTCAAAGAACCGTCTAATTTATCTACCGGTTTTCCAAGTAACGATAATAGATTGCTTACACGACCATTTGTTACCTGTAACGTACCAAATAATCTCTTATCTCCTACAGTAGACATACCAGCGCGCGCCATATAATGGCCACCATTTTCTTCATCGAATTCAATTTTTTCTAGATTAACGACGGTTGTATCTGCATATAATGTACCAGAAATATTAGTAATACCTTCGCCATTGATAGTTAGGAAATTAGATGTTACTGAGCCATTAAAATTAGGATTATATAAGGAGCCACCAATATGCCCCTTAGCCTGTACATAGCCTTTTACATCATAATCAGTATTGACTAATAACCTACCAATATCTATATCTTTACCTTCTAAATCGATATTTAGAGCATCTTCTGACACGGCACCAGAGCCTTGAATTACGGCACCATACCCTTGAATAGTAAACTTAGGTAATGTAAGAATCTTATTTTCTAATGTATAATCGGCCTTTGCATCACTAATCAATTTGCCATTATAAGAACCGTCATATAAATGAACATGGCCCTGAACATATGGATTATCTAAAGTGCCCTGGATTTCGTTTTCAGATTCAAACCAGCCAGTAAGTGGAACATCAGAAAACGGCCTAATTAAGTTCTCTATTCGAACAGCTTTTGCACGCGCTCGCATATTAAGTGCATTAGAATTCAAATCAAGTGTACCCCCTATAGTAATGGCGCCATCTCCATCACCTATAGATGTATCGGTTAATTCTAATATATGATTTTGAACAGTAAATCCTGCATTAATGGAATTAAAATGAGCTCCACCATACACAATCTCAGGACTTGTAACACTACCAGTCACAGATGGATTATCTAAGTTTCCTGTAACGGAAGCATAGCCCGTAATATTGCCAGATATGCTAGTACCAACAAGACTTGAAAAATTAGATGCATCTATTGAATCTGCCGACAGTGATAGATGCAGTTGATTGTTATCAATCGTCCCATATCCACTAAGTTGGCCATCCCCTATTGCCCCTGTAAGCGCTATATTCGTTAAGTTGCCTGCGTTATTAAAACTAACTTGAGCAGAATCAATGGATATACCACGCACGGATAGGCTCGTTCCCACTATATTACCTTCTAAAGAGATAATATCACTATTTTGGCCTCTTACAGAAAATTCACCATTCACAGTGCCAGACGCTGGTGTAGATAAATTTTGTGTAAGCGGAGCTATTTCTGCATTATGAATAGTGCCATCAATGGAAAATTCACCGCTATCAATACCGTATTGACCTTTGGCTTTTACGCTACCATTACCAATGTACAATGAAGCATCATGAATATCTACAGTACCATTAGAATAACTAAAATTAGCCTCACCACTATCGATATGATAGTTATCATACAAGATGGCATTACTCTTTATAGAACCAGATACATAGGGATCAACACTCGTGCCGCCGATATGAACACGACCACCTACGTTACCAGTAATTTGATTCTTGGTAAAAGCCTCTAAAGCTACAGAATCAGCAACAGCATTTAAGTTTAAACCAACCTCGTCCCCTAATGTTACTAAACCATTTACCTTAACAGCTTGATCGTTTACATACCAACCACTATGACTGATTAAAATGGTATTGTTTTGGAAGAAAATCTTACCATTCCCTTGTCCAATTTGATATGTAGTAGAACCAGTTTTATAGGTACCACCTACGCCATCAAAGGCTACATTACCAGACATGGAATACTTGCCATCACGTCCTGTAATCTGTGTTTTTACATCATGCAACATCCCGGATGTTATAGATAGATTTTTATTGGATGGAGCCATACTCATAATGCCTGATATATCAACAGCTTCAGCTTGGATAAATAAATCAAAATCATCCATTTTGTTCATGTCAATTGAGCCATTAACAGCAATCGAATGGTCATCTAAGAGTCCATTTAATGCGCCTTTTGTCATACCATCAACATTTAAGGCTATATTGCCATCTAAATTGGATAGCCTATGTACATTGCCATCTTTAAATCGAACAGCACCTGTAGCATCATTAACGACGATATTGCCATCAAAAGATTTCTTATCACTTTTGGGCGATGGTTCTAATAAAGAATTTACATTCCAAGATCCATCAGCTAATTGCCACACATGAATGTCCGGTTTTTCTAAAGTAATGGTAGAAACGATGGCTGCACCACTTGAATTCCCCATCAAAATCGATGGAACAGATGTATATTTCATCGATACATTCATAGTCGGAACAGCTGCCACCAAATGGTTATTCTCATCGCGCAATGATACATTTTGCAGTACTACATCGCCATTCCAAGCAATGTGCATAGAATCATACTGAATTGTACCCCTTACTGTATTATGTAGTTGTTCCTGTACCATGGGCGCCACATAGCGTTCTGCAATCGGATTGATTGAAGCAGCTATTCCAGCCACACCTAATCCTAAAACTGCTGCACCAATAAGGCACCATTTTTTCCGTGTCATAGGAAACCCCACGCCTAAAAAACTACGCTTATTTATACATCAATATTACCATACTCTATGATATTTCAATAGTATATGATGCATAAATTTTATGAAATCAAAATGTAATTTATTCTAGTTAATCATAAAAAAATGACGACCACTAAAGCAGTCGTCATCCGATTAATCATCGTAATATATTATCAGCTATACGATTATTTTTTTGTAGATGTCGCTGTTGCCAATGCTGCTAATTGTTCTACAGCACCACTATTGGCAATCACATTTGCACCTTGACCTACAGGCGTGTCTAAAGGAACACCTGTCGCTTGTTCAAGCGCAGAAATACTTACATTGTAATTATATAGAGCATCTACATAATTATTACGAGATTCTGTTAATTTAGTTTCCGCATCGAGTACATCAAGGTTTGTTCCTACACCAGCACGGTAACGAAGCGTTGCAATACGGAAGTTTTCTTGCCCCTGTTTAACAGCAGTTTGCGTACTTTGAATTGTTTGTTCTGCGGAACGCAAGTTAAGGTACGCTTGTTGTACTGCAAGATTTACCTTATCTACAGCAGCCAAGTTAGCTTCTTTAGCTTTTTCTAATGTATCTTGAGCGACCTTAATTTTATTTTGTGTTTGGCCCCCATCCCACAAGCTCCATGTTGCAGATGCGCCAATGTGCCAAGATTTACTGCTCGTCCCAAAGTAACCATCTAGATCATCATAACCACGACCAGCTTCAACGCCTACAGTTGGTAAATAGCCAGATTTTTCAGCCTTTAATGCCTCTTCAGCTTGTTTCACAGCCATTGCAGATTGTACAAGGGCAGAACGATGAAGCATTGCATAAGCCTTTGCTTGCTCTAATGTAACTGCATATGGTTTGTATTGCAAATCATTTTCTGCTGTTGTAATAGATGTTTGTGCAGGATATGCGATGACTAGATTCAAATTTGCTTCTGCCAAATTTGCTGCATTTTGAGCTTTTACAAGATTAGTTTGAGAATCTGCCAAATTAGTATCAGCCGCTAATACATCAGAATTAGCTACAAGACCTACATTATATTGAGCCTTAACATTATCTACATGACCTTGATAATCCTTAACCGCTTGGTTCGCTACGTCTACCTTGTTACGATACATAATCAATGTATAGTAACCATTAATAGCATCATATTTGGCTTGTTGTAATGCTTCTTCATAAGCAGCACCACTACCTTCACGAGCAAAACGAGATTTATCAATATTAGCATCTAATTCAGGACTAAAAACAGGCGCCTTGATTGTAAAACTATGTTTCCCCCACTTAGTAGTCCCATTATCACCATGCGCATGAGTACCTTGCCATGCATAGGATACATTAGGATTTTTTCCTGCTGCAGTGGCACTTACTGTTGCTTTTGCCGCTTGATAATCCCACAAGGATTGTTTTGCCGTGCGATTATTCGCTAATGCAAGAGAGACCGTACTATCTTCATTTAGGTTCAATGCAGCTTCATATTGTTGTGCATCTTGAGAAGCTTTTTGAGCTAATTGTTGTTGCGTTAATTGAATCGCTTCTTTTTGAAGTTTTGTAAGTTTATCACCATTATTGACAGATGTAGAAACAACGTCACTTGCGAATGCACCTGTTGTAGCCATCGATAATATTACGGCTAAAGAAAAGGCCTTCTTATTCATACGTATACCTCCACACGATATGTGTTTTAAAAGACTTGTTTAATACCAAAATAGGTGCCTCCATTTGAAGAACCAAATGGGCGTGTCATTTGCACAACACCGTACGTATTATTATGTAAGCGTATATCAGAACGTAGTCGATATTTAGGATGATTTAGATCATACATAGCTGCAGAAACGCCAAAAGACCCACGTGGATTATAGTCAACGCCAAATCCGAGCTTGCTTTCAAAAATACCGCCGCGTACCAACCATTTATTGGCGATAAATTTACCGCCATTCAAATCAAAATCAGTTCCATCACCAATGTTAGAAAGTCCAAATTCGCCCATGCCTTTATCTGTGTAAACACGAGCACGACCATTGATACGAACCTCTTCTTGATTTGTATTATAAAGTAAATCCACAGAAGGTTCTACTTTAATAGATGACTTTTTTTCAGAACCATTAGCCTCCGAGGAACCATAAGAAGTTTCAGATGCATATGGTTTACCACCTAACAATTTATTGACACGAGCAGAAATTTGCTCTGTATTATGCAATGTTGCTTTAATATTTTCTTGTGCTTTTGGATCCGTTACTGTTCCTTCCATGGAACGCGCCATATGGTCAACACGATCCGTAGTTTGTTTAATATTTGTTAAAATGGCACGCATGTCATTACCAGCATTACCGTCGGCATTAAATTGTTGAGCCGCTTGATTTAACTGAGCCGTCACGTCAGCCATATTTTGTGTAACCGCTACCGCATTATCAGCCATAACAGCTGTAGATTGTAAGGAATGTTTTAATGCATCCTGAGTCTTAGGATCACCAATAATAGTATTAATGGATTGCAACATTTGTTCTGTACCAGCCATTAATTTTTGAGCACTTTGCATGGCTTTATCCATCGCATCAACACCTTCACCCTTAACGGAATCTCCATCACGTAAATAAACTGTTGATTTTCCCGGTGAAATTTGAATAAATTTGTCTCCTAAGAATCCATCAGAGCCTAATGTAAAGGTTGAATCGCTTGGTATTTGTGTTTTATCGTCGATTTTCATCTTTACCATAACCCCAGATGGTGTGATTTCAATATCCGAAACTGTACCAATTGCGACGCCAGAAAATTTAACCTGATTACCATTTTTCAACCCATTAACTTGAGCAAAATCACCAGTAATCGTCATCTGCGGTTTTGCAAATACGTCTATGCGCCCCACGAATATAATTCCCAGCACAAACAACACAATACCTACAATTGTGAAAGCCCCTACTTTAGCTTCCGTTGTCCACTTCATTATCTGTCTCTCCTTGTTACGATATCGATAGCCTCCGCCTCACCATGAATAAATTGTTGTATCTTAGGATTAGGTGAGTTTTTAAAATCCTCTGCTTTTGATACTTCTATAAATTTTCCCTTATCAAGCAATGCAATTCGGTCAGCCACATAAAAAGCAGACTGCATATCATGAGTTACTACGATAGATGTACAACCCAATCGTTCTTGCATACCTCGAATGAGCATACTAATGGTCCCTGATGTGATAGGGTCTAGACCTGATGAGGGTTCATCGTACAAGATGAGCGTTGGATCAAGCGCAATAGCCCGAGCAAGACTCACCCGTTTCTTCATTCCCCCAGATAACTCATTAGGCATGTAAGATTCATAACCGCTCAAACCAACCCATCCAAGTCGTTCAGCAACAATATGCTTAATCTCATCATCACTCATATTGGTGTGTTCTCTTAGACCGAAGGCGACATTTTCCCCAACTGACATAGAGTCAAATAGTGCGGAGTATTGAAATACCATGCCCATCTTTTGTCGTACCTTATTAAATTCTTCTTCAGATAATGTAGTAATATCTACACCATCTACAATAATTTGGCCCGATGTGGGACGTTGTAAGCCTATAATCAAGCGCAATAGAGTACTTTTACCACTACCACTACCACCTAAAATGACAAGCGTTTCTCCATCTGCAATGGTTAGATTAACAGAATCTAATATTACACGCGTGTCATAGGCTACAACTACATCACGTAATTCAATCATAAAGCCCTCGTTCGAGATAATCGATTAAAAGAGTAGAGTCGATAAAAAATAATTCAATACAAATACTAAGATAATACTAGTTACAACAGAGCTAGTAGTGGAAAAGCCAACTGCTTCGGCCCCCATCTTTGTATGCATCCCCTTATAGCACCCTACAAGAGCGATGACAGCACCAAAAACGCTAGATTTAATTAACCCCAATGTAAAATCAGAAATGGTTGAAAACATTTGTATCGAATCTAAATAGGTGGCTGGTGCTAGTCCCTTTATAGCGGTAGCTACAAAATAACCACCTACTATACCAATAACAACGCCATAAAATGCAAGGATTGGTACCATAATCATACAAGCTACAACACGAGGTACAACGAGATACCCAATTGGATTTACAGCCATAACCCGTAATGCATCGATTTGTTCTGTAACCTTCATCGTACCAATTTCAGCCGTAATGGCAGCCCCTACACGGCCTGCTAATACAACGCCTACAAGAATAGGCCCTAATTCACGGCCCATCGCAACAGCCATGAGTCCACCTACCGTCCCTTGGGCACCATAGGTAATCAATACATCGGTAATTTGTAGTGTCATAACACCACCTGCAAATAATAGTGTCAGGCTAATAATCGGTAGTGAGTCTACGCCAAGATGAGCCATCTGTTGCAGCACATGCCATACATTGAGCATTTTTAATTGTTTTATGGTCTGCCATACAAGTAGCATAGCAGTACCCACATTCGATAGACCGGCCATTACATTGCGACCTATCATCTCAAGCCAATTCACAACAGCCCTCCCCTTACTTACTATTCGCTTATACTTCAAATTTTACTCTACTTGATCATTCGAAGGTTTATCATTAGATGGTTTGTCATTCGATGGTGTATCCCCCGATGGTTTGTCCTTAGATGGTTTTTCCTTGGCTGGTTTAGTACCAGTTTTATCTTTTTTATTTTGAGATGCCTTGGAATATTTTTTATTACCTTGATCTTCTAATTCCAATTTATGTTCCATCTTAACCTGTTCTTTAGCTTCTTTAGCACGTTTAGCTAATGCTTTATCACGGTCTTTAATACTCATAACTTGGATTGTAAATTGACCGTCCCCTTGAACGATATACTCTGTGTCGATAGCAGTTTTTTCATTTTTCTTTTCATCATCTTTGCCATCGCTAAGGTCTTCACTACCTTTTTTCTTTTTAAGGTCTCCAGAGCTAGGTTTATCTTCTACACCTTGAAGTTTTGCCTTTTTCACAGAACTTGTAGAAGCCTCTTCATTTACAAGACTAACGCCATCTTCTAAGATTTCTACAACAATTTGATTATTCGTATCAGTCTTTTGTAATTCATCAAACAAATCGTTAAAATCTTTGTAAACTTTTAAACGGCGTAGAACTTCATCAGTCAAATTATATTTTTGTTTTTCCAATACATAAGGCAATGGAATCTCGCCACCACCACGAACCTCTAAAGTATATTTACCTAAAGGTTGGTCCTTAGGCACGGTGAAGAATACCTCTTTATTAACTTTTTCCCCACGATATGGTTCTAATGTAACGTCAACTACAATCGTGTCACCAGGAGATACAACGGTCGATGATGCAGCTGCATCCACAAGTTTTGCCGTTTTCTTATCTTGCGTTACCTCTGTTTCTACATTGATATCCGCAATTTCATAGTTAATAAATCGATTATTCATCAATACATCGATAACATTGTAAAATTCATCAACCGTTTTTTCACTAATGGATTCAGCGCTATAAAACATATTTGTTCGCGTTAATGATTTTTGTTCACCATTACGTGGTGTAATCGTATAGGTAATTTTAGCAGTACCGGCACCACTGCGATCTAATGTCTTATTCAACATATTATACAGTGCTGTAGCCGCCAATGTAGGTGTCATATCCTTATCTTCAATAACCTTTACATTAGACTGCTTGTCACGACCCATATCGATATCTTTTAAATGAAAGCGAACTGGAATTCCGCTAGAAAGAGTACCAGAGACACCGGCAATACCTGCGCCACGGTCCTCTGTAACGGTACCGATCTCACGTCCCATAGAACCTAGTTTAAATGCTGATTCATAACTTTTAACAACCGTAAAAATATTGGCATTATGCATAAAATAATTAGCAGAACCATGTTTTAAAAATGGATGCCCGAAGGCTACCATTTGTTTGCCATCAACATAGGTAACGGTCCCAATAGCACCGAGTTTTAAATCGCCATCAACCAATAACGCTGCTACAGAACCACCAGCCTCTAAAGGCTTTGCAATATCATCACTACTAGAACTAGCAGTATCATAGGTTTCGTAATTGTATTGAGGTAATTTTGATTTAAAATACTCCATAGATGTACTATCAAATCCATAGGCCATCAAAGGAGTTTTCATAGGAATTAATTGTTTGTCTGACCAGGTATTTGTCAAATTCTTCTCATATGGTATATTCCATAATTTCACCATATCTTCGATAGGCGTTATCATGCCAATCGTGCCATCCGCAAAGCCCCAACCATATGCTACGGCACCTACAAGTTTCCCATTAATGTATACAGGACTACCACTCATACCATGCGCAATGCCACCAGTCTGTTCCATAACAGGTCCAGAAAACTTTGCGAGAATCAAATGTCCAGATGGGCCTTTATCCTTCATAACGCCCAATACCTTAACATTAAAATTCGATATCGTATCCCCTACTATTACTGTTTTTGCTATACCTTCC
>QWCO01000272.1_pt1 | contig 34531 bp, 31 predicted proteins | sample 1972611 | NCBI WGS metagenome assembly QWCO01 (sample SAMN09866706, study PRJNA288562) | Human oral metagenome isolate term1_saliva, whole genome shotgun sequencing... | reverse complement strand
AGCGACTTTATCTTCATATCCTGCTAAAGTTGTCACAGCATACCATTGTCGGGAATCATCATATCGTTTATTAGCCATAAATACCTTTCGAAATTATTTGATTAATGTTTTAAAAATCCAGTTAAATAAACCGTCGAGCAATAAAATTAGAGTTGCGAAACCTACAGAAAAAGCAATAACTGCGCCAGTCATTTTCCAGGTTTCTTTGCGGGTTGGCCAGCGAACAAGTTTTAGTTCTCGCCAAGATGCTGCCAAGTATTTTCCGAGTGCAACAAATGGAATTATGATAAATCTAAACGGTTTTGCTAAAATTCGTACAAATTTTGGTGCTGGTTTTTTAGCTTTTTTCTCAGTTTTAATTCCTGCAACTTTTGCAGCATATTTACTGATTTTTGGTTCGTTCGAAACCTGTTTTTTAGGCTTCAGATTTGCGTCTTTTGCTTTAACGCGAGTGATTTTGGTCTCTTTCTTCACCATTTCTCTCCTATTCCAAAATTAAAAAGCCTATTAGGCTTGATATGTCAAGTATATCATAAAATTTTAAAAAAAGCAAAAAATATTCCAAAAATTATTTTCGGCATTTTGGTAGCTCAAAAAAGAATCTTGAGCCATGATTTAATTTGCTTTCAAGTTGAATTTTTGTTCCAAGTTTTGCAGCCAATTTTGTGGAAACGTAAAGACCAAGGCCTGTTCCACCAGTTTCGCGAGTTCGCCAATCTTCACTTCGGTAAAACTTTTCGAAAATCCTCTTCTGGTCGCTTGAACTTATGCCGATTCCTGTGTCTTTAATCTCAAAAATTACACCTTTTTGTGAATTTTTAAAACAGATTCCAATAGAGCCTTCACGCGTATATTTTAAGGCATTGGTAATAAAATTTTGTAACAATTCTTCTAGATATAATCTGCTTGTCTTGACATGGCTAAGGTTATTGTCAAGGTTTAAATTAAGACTTAAACCTTTTTCGAAAGCTGTTTTATGATATTTTTTGAAAAGCATTTCGGCGAGCTCTTTCGGATCGATTTCCTCCGCTTCTTCACCGATTCCTCTTTCTGTACGTGAAAGCGCTGAAAGATCATTTACCATTGTTGCAAGAAAATTGTTCTGGTTGTAGGCGGTCTTAGCAGATTTTTCAAGCATTTCGAAAGGTGCCTTTTGGTTGATTAATAGCTCTAAATTGCTCAAAGAGCCTTCTAAAATTGCCACTGGCGTGCGAAGTTCGTGGCTAACAACACTAATAAATTCATCACGCTCTTCGTCAAGTGTTTTTTGTTTGGTGATGTCGCGTAAAATTACTACAAATTGATTCAAATTTACCTTCGACTTTCGTGAAAAAGATTCCTTAATTTTAATAATTTCAATTTCAATTCTCAGTGTTTCACCTTCTTTTTGAAGAATTAAATCGTTTGCCGAAAAATATGACTTGCCTGCTCTAAAAATTTCTTGAATTTCGAATTTTTGAGTATTAATTTTTGTAAGTTTACAGATTCTTGAGATATTCTTACCTGATATTTTACTATTTTCTCCTAAAATTTCAAGTGCGGCAGAATTATATAATTCAATTTTTCCGTGCGAATCAACGCTTAAAACTGCATCTGTTAAACTGTTAATGATTGTTAAAATTCTATTTCTTGAGTCCTCGGCTGTTTTGTGCGCTTCAAACATTTTTATTTTTATTTGTCGTTGTCGAATTCCGAAAATTATAAAAGCAAGATTCAATGTGAAAATTGTGAAAAGCATAGATATAAATTCATTGATTTGATTTGTGGAGGTGATAAAAATAATTATAATTTCAGATAAAGCGATACTAACTCCAAGAGCGACTTTAGTAAAGGCTTCATTTTTGAGTTTAAAATTATGATTATTTTCCATAAGCATAATTATACGGCAAAAAAAATGAAAAAGCAATTTTAAAAACCGCAAAAATTAAAGTAGAATTGCGGTTTTTTGAAAATTAATCGCCATGTTTGCGGTCGAGCGACATAAAGCGGAGACGCTCTGGGTGAAAATATAGTTCAATTGTTCCAACTGGTCCATGACGATGTTTGGCGAGAATTAGATCTGTGATATTTTCGCGCTCTGTTTCAGGGTTGTAATAAGCTTCTCGATAAAGGAACATCACAATATCGGCGTCCTGCTCGATAGAACCAGATTCACGGAGATCGGCAAGCTGTGGAATTTTTGGATCACGACTTTCGACTGAACGACTAAGCTGTGAAAGCGCAATTACAGGCACGTTTAATTCACGCGCGAGCAATTTTAGTCCACGAGAAATTTCAGAAACCTCCTGAACACGGTTTGCAGAAGATTTAGCTGAGCCACTTCCTTGCATCAGCTGGAGATAGTCGATTACAATCAAACCAAGCTCACCGTTATGCGCGGCACGTCGAGCTTTTGTTCGCATTTCAAGCACGCTCACACCAGGCGTGTCGTCGATATAGATTGGTGCTTCGGCCATTTCGCCCATTGCATCGGCAAGTTTTGCGAAATCTTCATCACTTAAATTCCCGGTTCGAATATTCCAAGAATCAACTCCGGCCGCATCGGCGAGCATACGATCGACAAGCTGTTCTTTACTCATCTCAAGGCTGAAGAAAAGCACTGTCTTTTTTTCTATAGTAGCAATATTGTAGGCTAAATTGGTTACAAAGGTTGTCTTTCCCATTGCTGGACGCGCTGCTAAGATAATTAAATCGGATCGCTGTAGTCCTGCGGTTTTATTATCGAGGTCGCGATAGCCTGTTCGAATTCCACGAATTGTACCTTTATTTTTATAAAGTTCATCTAATCTTTCGAAGGAATCGTTCAATATATCTTCCATCGAAGATAAGTCTTGTTTCAAGCTTGCGTCTGAAACGCCAAAAAGTTCAGCCTCACTTTGACCTAAAAGTTGTGGAACGGTTAATTCTTCATTAAAAGCTAATTCGGTAATATCGCCACCTGCTTTAATTAATCGTCTTCGAACTGCCGCTTGAGCGACAATTTCAGCATAACTAGCCGCATGCGACGCAGTTGGGACATAATTTGTGAGTTCCGCTAAGTAGCTCGAACCACCCACAGTATCAAGTTCTTCTCGTTTTTTAAGCTCATTTGTAAGTGTTAGCAAGTCTACTGGCTGATGGTGCTCGTAGAGTCGAATAATTGCCGCAAAAATAATGGCATGACGCTTGTCGTAAAAATCTGCTGCTTTCACAGTTTCGGCAATATCAATTAAAACTTCTTCATCAATCAAGATGGCACCGATCAAACTCATTTCGGCATCTAAATTTTGTGGCGGAATTTTACCGCCGGCTTTCTCGCTATTCATCAATCTTTACCATTTCTCCACCCCCCATTAAATCCTGAACACTCGCAATTGCTGGATCACTCGCCGGTTTTGCTATACCTAAGACTTCAATCACCCAGCTACCTGCGTTAATTTTCCTCAAAGCTTTACCCATTGAAGCTTGCGCTTTAGCTTTTTCAAGCTGTTTTTGTTTAAATGCTCCGCCCGTGTAAATCTTAATTTTGCCATTTTCGAAAATATAGCTCGATTGTTTCAAAATTGTCTGAATTCCCTTATCACTTTCATCAATCGCACCCCAGAAATCTGCCCATTTGAATTCTTTCTTGTCGCCCAAATCTTGATTTTCATTTTTTAGTTGGGCTTCACTCAGATTTTCTGGAATTTCACTTTTTAAAGATTTATTTTCTCCAGCTTTTTGCGGAATTTCTATCTTATTTTCACTATTTTCATTTTTTTGCGAATTTTCGAAAGTTTCTTTTTGCAACTCTGTCTTATTTTCTGATTCACTTTTTGAAATTTCTGCCGTTTTTTGATTTTTAATCTTTGGCTTTGAAGCTGTTTTTTGTTGAACTTGCGGTGAGATATTTTGAACTATTGAAAGCTGCGGTATAAAACTTGGTTGAATAAAAATCGAAAGCAATTCCATCTCAATGAAATTTGATTTTTCTGCACGCGTGAGTGGAATCAAGAATTGTGAAAGATATGGCTTTGTTCCAACATTTTCGGTAATAAAATTTAAAAGCTGGCTAGCGAAATTTTTTAAATCTACGCCAGAATTACGAACATCTCGCACGATTTGCAAAATTTCGTTTGAATTTTGGTTTTCAAAAGCTGAAATTAAGGCGTTAATTTGTGTTTTTGACGCTAGACCGAGGGTTTCTTCAAGTAGTTTTGTCGTAATCTCTTCGCCATCCTTTGAGATGCTTGAGATTTGATCAAGTAAAGAAATGCTATCACGAAAACTACCTTCGCCACGCTCGGCAATAATTTCAATCGCTTCTTTCGAAATGTTAATTTTTTCATTTTTGGCAATAAATTCTAAATGGGCGCAAACATCTTCTTTCGAAATAAATCGAAAAACAAACCGCTGAGTTCGGCTGATAATTGTTGCTGGCAATTTGTGAGCATCGGTTGTAGCTAGGATAAAAACAGCGTGTTCTGGTGGTTCTTCAAGCGTTTTGAGGAGCGCGTTAAAAGCAGCTTTTGAAAGCATGTGGACTTCATCGATAATATAAACCCTATACTTAGCAGAAAAAGGCGCAACCTGCACATTGTCGCGAAGCTGGCGAATGTCATCGACACCGTTGTTGCTGGCGGCATCAATTTCAATAATATCTGGGTGATTATCTTCTTCAGAATACGGCAGATTATTAATTTCGTGGGCTAAAATTCGCGCAATAGAGGTTTTGCCAACACCGCGTGGGCCGGTAAAAAGGTAAGCATGAGCAATCTTCCCCTGTTTTAAAGCATTTTCAAGTATGGTTGTTATGTGTTTTTGTCCTACAACCTCGCTTAATTTCTTGCTTCGATATTTGCGATACAATGCTTTGCTCATTAGCTCTATTTTATCAGTTTTTTACTTAAAAATCAAATAGACTAGCTTGTCGTTCTGGCAAATTAAGTTCAATAATTTTTGGTGAAATTCGAATTTTTCGCCCCGTAAATTTTTTAAGCGGTATTGAAATAATTTCACCCTGTTGTTCAGCGAGTAAAATATAACCAACTTGAGCTTTTAAAATACCTGAAAAAATCAAAGTTTCACCGTTTTGATTTTGTGGACAATTTTGTATTTCAAGCATTTCTCCGCTTGGAATTTCGCCATTTTTTGCATAAAATTTATTCAAATCTATTGGATCTTGCTTTTCGAAAACTACTTTTTGGGCGGTTTCTATTTTTTTGCGAGCATCAAGAAGTGCTTTTTCTGCTTTCGAAAAAACAAAATCTTGTTCAAGCAATTTTAATTTTACATTTGCCTTGACATTTTCGCAAAAATCTGTCATTTTCGATATTTTCTCTTCATAATTTCGAGCAATATTTGCACTCGAAAATTCACCTAAAATCAACGCAGCTCTCGCCCCCTGTTCAAGTAATCTTGCAATTCCTCGCCCTGCAAAACTAATTCCAACCTTGATAGTTTCATCTGAAAAATATGCCAAATAAACAAAATGCGGCTGCAAATTTCGCTCAATCTGTTGCTTTGAAATTTCTCCATCTTTTACATTATAAAATGCTGGATTAAAGCCGGTTTTCTTTTGGCAATTTTGACATTGTTCATATTTTTTGTCAAGTTTATAATTTTCTGGGCAGACAAAATCTTCACCCGTTTCCAAACTATGCCAACCAATACAAAATCGTTTTGAAAGGTTAATTTCTATTGAAATCGGTTCTTCAAATTCCGGTGAGAAGCTTAGAATCTCACCAGAATCCAAATCTGCCAATCTCCAACGTGGTTTTTGATTTCTATCGAAATCGACACGGGTTAAAAGATAATCTTTTTCAAAAAAATCTTTATTCATTAGTTATTCGAATCCTTAAAATCTGCGATCAAATCTGTTTCAAAGGCTCGCGTTCCTTTTATATCTTTCGAATATTTTTCTTCATCTAGCATAAAATCAAATGATTTAATTTTTGCCCAAACAGCTTGAATTAGAGTTTTTAGCCGTTCCTCTTCTTCAGGTTTAAAGATCACTTCAAAATTATAAGTTTTTTCAGTGCGTTTATCTGGTTCAATGAACTCCAAAATTCCCTTTTCAACCGTGTAACCCGAAAATTCTGGTGCATTTTCGATCAAAATTTTATAAAAATATAGCTGTTGTGTATATTCGTGAATTTTTGTTGAATTTGTATCAAATTTATTAGTTTTAGTATTAAAAGGAATTGAACCGGTCTTATAGTCAACGACTGTGATTTTTTTATTTTCGCGGTCTATTCGAATTAGGTCAATCTTTCCCGTTAGAACCGCATCTCCAACCGTTACACCAATACCGCTAAAGTTTTTTTCAGCTATATTTCCAGGTTTAAACTCTCCTAGGTTATTCTTGAAAAAGTTTTCAAAAATTTGATTAAATCTTTCTAAAATTTCTTCTTTATCTTTTTCTGAGAGCGGGTATTTCGAAAATCTTTCAACAGCATATTTTTTAATGTTGTCAATATTTGGTGTATTGCCAGAATTAATTTCATCTTGAATATAATTAAAACCTTCATGAACGATATTTCCAAGCGTTAGAGCTGGGCCATAAGCTCCGGGAAAACATAAAATTTTGTTTTCGAAAAAGGATTGCGGACCTTTATATTGGAGGCTTGTATAGGAGTTTAAATCTGTTGGGCTTAATTTGTAATTTTTGACTCTTGGCTTCAAAAGTTCCCGCATTTCTTCATTTTTGATGGTATAAAATTCATGCCAGTTTGTTTCAATTTCATCAGCTTCAAGTGATTCTCTTTGGATTCTTGAAACTTCTTGCCATTTTTCAGGTAGAATTTTTGATTTTAAAACTCCATCTTCTTCTCGCTCATCTAAAAATGACAGTGTTTTTTTGGTTTTTCCAGTTAAATCACTGTTGTGATTTGTAAGATAAAGTTGAATTTTGGCGCGCGTCATTGCTACAAACATCAAGCGTTTGCGCGTGTCTTCACCCTCATCTTCGATATTTGTAAATTTAAGGTTTGCAGGCATTGTGATATTTTCACCTCCGCCACCTTTTCTCGCAGAATTCCAGCTATCTTGATTGAGCGAAATTAGAAAGGTATATTCAAACTCCAAGCCTTTTGCTACAAAGGGTGTCATAACTTGAACTGCATTTTCGCTTGTATTATGCGGATTTGTACTTAAAATTTGAATTTCAAATTCTTCACATAATTCAACATAATTTAGCAAAATATCAAGTTTATTATTTTCTTCATTCGAAAATTCTCGCAGTTTGTCTCGCAGAATAGTTAAGTTTAAGATTGTATCATAAAATTCTTCATCAGATTTTTGCGAAATAAAATCTCGAATTGGTGATTTTAATCCTTCGCGAATTTCTCTTGAACCCAAAATATAATCAAAAAGCTCTTCGAAAGTCTTTTCGTATGAAAATTCAGCTAGCGTAACTAAAATTTCACCCAAATTTCGAATTTGTTCAACTTTGCTTTTCAATATAGCTTCAATCCAAAAATCACGATTATCTTTGGCTGCCCAGCTCATTTTCCAAACTTCAACTGCTGGAATTTGCCAAAAATCAAGACTCAAAACTTCAGGGAAAAGATTCGCCATTTTGTCTTCATCTTTATCGCGAATTGCCAAAATTAGCTTCGAAATCTTAATTAGCTGCGAAATTATTTCATTTTTTAGAATATTTTCACGTTTCTCATAATAAATTGGTACATTTTGGTTTTTTAAATACGGCACAAAAGCTTGCAGAATCTTGTGCTTTGGCGCAATTACTGCAATTTCTTTTGGTGCAACTCCGTTGTGAATTAAATTCGAAATTTTTTCTGCGACCCAAGAAAATTCTGCGATTTGACTTTCGAAATTCATTCGCTCAAGCTTAATTTCTCGGTTGATGAAGTTCCCTTCCGCTGAAATATCTTTCTCAATTTTAATTGGCAAATTTTTAGTTAATCGCCCTGAAATTGTATTTGCAATATTTTTCGAAGCAGCTAAAATATCGCCGTGCGAGCGGTAATTTTTAGTTAAGTTGATGACTTTTGTGTTTTCTCCAAAACGATTATAAAAATCAATCATGTTCGACTTACTTGCGCCTTGAAAAGCCATGATTGCTTGGTCATCATCACCCACTGCTAAAACATTTGGCTTGCCTTCCATGACGGGATTATTTGTGAGTAGCTCGATAATTTTTGCCTGTGAATCATTTGTATCCTGATATTCATCAAGAAGTAAATATTGGTATTTTTCTTGAAGTGTAAACCGAAAATCATCGTTATTCTCAAGCGTTTCAATAACTTCCAAAATCATATCATTAAAATCATAAAGCCCGCGATTTTTCATTTCGTTATCAAATTTTTCATAAAAATCAGCAAATTCAAGTAGTTTTTTATTTGCGTAAGTATCGCTGATTTGAAAATTATCTTCAAAATCTTTTAAATCAAGAAAAGTATTTTTCCAATCTGTTAAAGGTTTTGATCTTCCAGTTTCTTCTGCCTCAAGGTAGGCTTCATTTAATTTTTCGAAATAAAAATATAGATTACTTTTAAACTTTGTATCGTTTAAATCTTTTGAGATTGAATTTTCTAAATTATCGCGAATTGCTGAATAAAACGGCTGAACCTTCGCAAAAGTTCGCCCGTCAACGCGTAATCCTTTAATGCTCTCGTTAAAAATTTCTTGCTCAGAAATATTTGCCTTCGCAACTTTTCGCAAATCATCTGGCGAAATATAAGCATTTTTCATTTCTTTTATCGTGGAGGCGATGTTTGAAATAGAGATTTTTTTGAGTTTTGAAGAACTTGGCAATTCGTTTGATATTTTTGTTATAATTTCTTTTGTAACTAATTCATCGGCGGCTTCGTTAAGATTTTTATTTGTAAAATATTCGCGATAATTTTGAATAATTTCATTTGCGAAACCGTGATAAGTGAAAATTCCAACTTTAAAAGAATCCGTACCGATAAAACGTGAAAGTCGCTCGCGCATATTCGAAGCTCCAGCTTCAGTAAAGGTCATTGCAAGGATATTTTCTGGCGCTGTGTCGGTTTTTTGCAAAATATTAGCAATTCGTGTTGAGAGCAGTTGAGTTTTTCCTGTTCCTGGTCCAGCAATCACCAAGACTGGTCCATCGATTGTATCGACCGCTTCTTTCTGCTCAGCGTTTAACATTTTATAATTTTTTTCGAAAATCTTTTGAAAGTCGTTCATTCTTCCATTTTATCATAAAAAGCGAACCTTGTTTAGAGTTCGCTTTGCAATTTATGTGAATATTCTCCGTTTTCGTTTGATGAATATTTAAGGTTGAGCTTTTTCTCGAGTGATTCAATTCTATCTTGATAATTTTTTTCAATTTTTTGCTATAGTTAAAATAATATGTAAAATTGATAAATCTCTTTTTTCGAAAAATTTCATAAATTCCTTTCTCGTAATTTTATATTAATTAAAGCATAAGTTTAATAAAAAAACAATATTCAGAAAACGAAAAAAGCCCGCGATGCGAGCTAAAATTTTAATCTATTGGTTGAAATCTTCCGTCCATAAATATCTCTTTTGGCTGCGACCAGATTTCACTATTCCCAATTTCGCAGTAATTTACGAGTACTTCATCTTGCTCTGTGTGATGAGAAATACTTAAAATTTCGTATTCTCTACCATTATAGTGCTTATACTTTCCGCCAATTTTAATTTCTTTAATAGGTTTAAAAGGGTTGTAACCCAAACAATCATGAAGGATCTTTTCGATAATCTTACGGATTTCTAATTTTGAGCATTCTGTTATTTCAAAATTATTGTCATTAATTAAAAAGCTAAAAGAAACCGATGGTTCGTCGGGAGAAATTCCCCTTTCAGGAATTAATAATCCTGAATAATCAAGCTTTAAGTCTTCAGCCGTAAAACTGTCTCGCAAATTATAAGAAAATAAGCCTTTCCAATCAATTACTCGAATTGACAAAATAATTCGCTTATAAACGAGTGTCAAGTTTTTTGAATTAAGTGTTGTATCCTTTGCGGCTTCTTCTAAAGAAATCATAAAACCACCTCCAAATGTGCTAACTATAACTATTATAAAATAAAGCATAAGCAAAAACAAGCCCTCCTTCCGAGCCTGTTTTTATGAAATTTTTAAAACTATGAATTAAATTTTACCAACAAATCAATTGTTTTTTCGGTCAAAATCTGATTTGCTAAGTTTCGGCGAACATCATCCGATGAAAGCTGTTTTTGAACCTCTTTACTATTTCCGTATTGTTCTTTAAGTTGTGCGATTCTAGCATCAAGCTCTTTAGTGTCTGACTTAACTTTTTCAACTTTCGAAAGTTCTGCTAAAGCCAATCCAGATTTTACGCGCATTTCAGATGCTTCTTTAACATCTTTTTCGAGCCATTCTTCGCGAGTTTTGCCCATTCGTTCAAGATAATCTTCAAGTGAAAGCCTAGAATACATCAAATTTTGTTGCATATCCATTTCAATGCTGCGCTTTTGATCTTCGAGCAAGATTTCTGGTACGGGAACTTTCGAAACTTCTGCTAATTTTTTAACAAGCTCGTCTTTGAATTTTTCATCTGCTTCAGCTTGTTTTTGGGTTTTTAAATCTTCTTCAATCTGTTTTTCAAATTCTTCTTTAGTTTTGAAATCACCTAATTTCGAAAGAAATTCTTCATTAATTTCTGGCTCAACATTTTCTCGAACTTCGTGAATTTTCACTTCAAAAACAACTTTTGCGCCAGCTAAGTCTTTTGCGTGGTAATCTTTTGGAAACTCCAAATCAAGTGAAAGTTCATCGCCAGCTTTTTTGCCAATCAAACCTTCTTCGAACCCAGGAATGAAAGATTTCGAGCCAAGTTTAAGCGGAAATTTTTCAGCTTTTCCACCATCAAAAGCAACACCATCTTTTTTGCCTAAAAAGTCAATAATAATCTCATCACCATTTTTTGCCTCACGCTCAACTTTTTTCTTTTCGGCAAAATTCTTTAAAATTCTCTCAATTGTTTCTTTTACTTCTTTTTTCGAAACTTTTATAGCTTCTTTTTTTACGCCTAATTTTTTATAGTCGCCAAGTTCAACTTTTGGCATAATTTCAGCAGTTGCAGTAAATTCCAGCTCGGTTCCAGGAATAAACTTTTTAACATCAACTTCTGGGCGATTAATTGCTTGAACTTTTTCTTTCAAGAATGCCTCGGCAACAGATTTTGAAAGCGCATTTTCAAGTGTTTCCTGATTAAGTAAATTCGTATCGACTTGTGCAGCGACCATTTCGAGTGGCGCTTTTCCTTTTCGAAAACCTTCGATTTTAACTTCTTTAGCGAGCTTTGTTAGCGCAACTTGCTCGGCAGCTTTCAGTTCCTCAGCTCCAAGAGAAATTGCAAGCTCAACTTTTACATCTGAAATATTCTTTAACTTTGTCTTCATATATACATAATTATAACATAACAACTTTTTTAATGCAAAAATATCTGTATGATTTCTATTTTACTAAATAATTTCGCCGTACGAATTCATACATTAAAATTCCGCTTGCTACACCAACATTAACGCTTCTTGTTGAACCGAATTGCTCAATCGCAATCATCTCTTTGCAAGCTTTAACCATTTCTTCTGAAAGACCATCGCTCTCATTCCCGAAAACCAAGACAGAGCCTTTCGAAAGCTGTGTACTATTTAGATTTTTTGCACCTTTCTGATTGTCAATTGCAATAATTCTTAAATTATTCTCTTTCGCCCAATTTACGAAATCTTGTACATTCTTATGATGAAGTACGTTCATGTAGGCTTCTGTCTTCATTGCGCCGCGCCGATTCCAGTGTCTTTTGCCAATGATATGAATTCCTGCAGCATTAAAAGCATTAGCATTTCGAGCAATGGTACCGATGTTGAAATCATGCTGAAAGTTTTCGACCGCAATGTGAAAATTATGTCGCGAAGTCTCAAGATCTTTTTTAATTTCTTCAACTGATAGGCCCTTATACTTATCAATCACGTTTCGTGTGTCGTTTTGAACAGTTAACCCCTTACCAGTTTCAAAATTTGGTTTATTTTCCATTTTGAATCGATTTCACCAATTCGTTAGTATCTGGTCGGCCTTTTACGCCAGGATTTAAGATGTGCATGGGGTCGAAAATATCTTTAATTTGCGAATATAACTCTTCAACTTCTTTACCTATATTTCTTGCAACAAAATGACCGTAAATTCGTCCCTCGCCTGCGCCATATGCAAATTCACCTTCAACTTTCGCAAGCAAAGCGCCAAGGTCGGCGATAAATTTCAGTGATTTTTGACGATCGGCAATTTTCGAAAAGTCGAATTCTGCTAAAATTTCAAAAATAGAAGTTAACGCCGATCCTTGAATTGGTGCAGGAATGCTATGTTGTAATGCAAGCCTTTGGAGTCCTAGATAGAAAGTTTCGAAACGCTCCATAGGCACATAAACACCTTGAATTGGATAGATTTCTTGTTTAATCACACCACTTCTTGCTCGCAAAATTTCGCGAACGTCACGAATTGATTCAAGCTCGGCTTTTGAATGTTCATTATCTTCTGGAATCCAGATGGTTGATCCCTCGAATTTATTAGCGATTTTTTCAATTTTATGCATTTTTGATGCAATTTTTTTTGCGTTTTTATCTGAAATTCCAACAACCAAGACAAGTTTAGTGGCTAATTTTTGTGAATTCCTATCAAGATAAAATTGGTATTTTTTTCCAGAAGCAACAGCGGCTTCAAACATTTTACCGTCAAATAATTCAACAATATCTGGTGCAAATTTGGCAATTTCATCATTAAAATCGCGTGCATCGTCGCGATTTGAAAAACTTACAACCATGAAGTTGGTTTCATTTATAATGTATCTTGTTTGAATCTTTACTTCAGTGATAACACCTAATGTTCCGAGTGAACCGAAGAAAAGCGGAATTAAATTAAAGGTTCCGTCTTCGCTCTTTACGTTTGCAATTCCAGAATAGCCAAAACTTGAGTCCCCATCAATTTGTTGAATTAAACTGTAATTATCTTCAATTAAAGTGTCAATTTTGCGGTAGATTTCTCCTTCAAAATTTGAAAGTGCAGTTTTTTCACTTAATTCTTTTCGAGAAATTTTACCAATATTAATAATATCGCCATTACTTAGAACAACTTCCGCTTCACTAACTGAATTAACTAAATCTCCATAATTAAATTTTTCACTCGGTAGATTCATTGCAATTGTACCACCGACTGTAAGTCTTTCGCCAGCTGGGCTTTGTGGTATTTCCATTGCCTGCGAAGCGATTGCGAGATTTAATTTTTGAAAATTTGCACCGGCTTGAACTTGAACAGTTTTTGCCCTCAAATCAAGTTCTTTAACTTTATTGATATGCCGTGAAATGTCTAAAATAATTCCCTTACCGATCGAAGAGCCATCAGTGCTTCCGCCGTATCCTCGTGTAGTAACTCCAAAAATATGGCCTTTTTCGGCCAACTGCCAAGAAAATCGCATTATTTTTTGAATATCTTCATTAAAACGCGGGTAAACCACTAATTCTGGTTGAATTTTAAGAAAGCTTCGGTCAGTGGAAAACTGCTTCAATCGAGTTTCGCGCGCTGAAACTTCACCAATAATATGTCCATTTAGGTATTTCGCAATTTTACTCATTTGTTCCATTTTAACACAAGCGAAATTAAAATTCAACTTTTGATTTTTATTTTGAAAAATGATAAAATAATTTATATGTATTCAAGAGCGACTCCTTTTCAAAAGGCAGATAAGATTGCCGGAACTCATCAAAAGATTGATCGTGCAGCTCGGTTGGTTTTGCGCGAAATTATTTCAAAAAATCCAAAATTTTCAAAAATTCACTTTCCTAAAATTGATGAAATTTTAATTTTCGAAGGAAATGGTGGTCCAGATGGAATTAAAACAAAGTCACCCGGTAGAGATGAGCCTTGGCATTTTGTTGAACCTTATGGTGACTTAACGCCAATTAAAAATTATGTTGAGAATCATCTTTTCAATATTTCGAAAGCTTTGAGCGAAGAAAATTTTGTGCGAGCGAGTTTTGAAGCTGGCTGGATGGCGCATGCAATAACTGATGCTTTGACGCCAGCCCATCAGTTCCCGATGACGGATAAAATTATTGAAATTTCTGGAAAAAAACCCGAAGAGCGTGATAAGCTGATTAAAAAGATGTTTCTTTCTGGAGAAAATTGGCGCGAGCGGATTTTAAAGAACTGGGAATATATTGGACCAAAAGGTGTAATGAGCTCACATATGCTTTATGAGATGGGTGTTGCTACGATGATAACTTCGATTGCTGCAAAGAAAATTATGCAAGCTCCAACTGATGAAGAGATTTTGCGAGTTTTAAGCGGAGATTTTATGAATCTTTTTGAAGAAAAAATCAAGTGGGTGGCTGACCAAAAGTATTATGAAAGATATTTGAAAAAGGGATGGACAGCTGCTCTGGCGCGAGAAACCAAGTATGAACTTTTGCCCGAAATTTCGAAAATAGTTGCACTTGGATGGTTTGAAGGAATTCGTCGAACTTTTTATGGTAATTTTGAAAATTCAAAAATTGAAAATAAGGAGAAAAAATGAATATTCGGCTGATTTCGGGAATTTTTAAAAATCACAAAATTACATCACCAAATTCTCGACAAACTCACCCGATGAGCGAGCGAGCTAGAAATGCAATTTTTAATTCAATTCAGGCAGAAATTCAAGATGCTGAAGTTCTTGATGCTTTTGCTGGAACTGGAGCTTTGGGCCTTGAGGCTATTTCTCGCGGTGCTAAAAAGGTAATTTTTATCGAAAAGAATAGATTGGCACAAAAAATCCTATCTGAGAATCTGAAAATTGTTGAAAAAAATGAAAAAGCTGGTGAAGTTAAATTGATACGCAGTAGTGTTTCTAGTTGGCTTAATTCTAGTGAATCTCGACTTGAGCGGGGTGATCTTTTGGAAAACTTGACTTTCGATGTAATTTTTGCTGATCCGCCTTATTACGATCCTCAATTCCCAACAATAAATAAGCTTTCAAAAAGGTTGAAATCTGGTGGAATTTTGATTTTATCGCAACCAAAAGAAATTGAGAATTTTGAAACAGAAAATTTAACTTTAATTAGTGAAAAAAAATATTCTGGAGCGAAGATATTGTTTTTTTGCTCAAAATAGTAAAAATAACCCTTATAGGGTTATTTTCTATATACAATTATAATCTCTCGAAAGAATCAGCAAAATTTTCAAAATTCTGATCGTTAAAGCTATTATCTCCATTTGAAGCGGTTGCAACAAAGAATGTTCTAGTTTTACCTGATTTGTCTTTTTTTCCTGTTGCAGTTATGATTTTAATATGTTGACTGCCGTTTGATATGTTTCCCTCAACTGCACGCATCCCCTTAAAGTTCGTAGCTTTAAAGTCTTTCTCTGACACATGTTCTGAAAAGCTACCACCAACTCCGCTCAGAGCTGCTTTTATTAATTCGTCATCACTAACATTTTTGATATCCTCAAATTTTTCATCGGTATCAGTGTAGCCAACGATATAAGCATTTACCGTATTGTTCGACAAATCTGGAGTAGCGCAAATATAACCAATTGCATTATTTTTGTCGTCATCCTGTTTCGTGAAATTATCACAGCTTTGAGCCTTAACTGCAAAACCACCTTCTTCCGAAATAAACTTTCCCAACTCTTTGGCTTTTTGCGTTCGTTCCGCTATTTTATCTTTGTCGAAGAAATCTTTGTCATCTACGGGGTCTGCATTTTGACTATTATTATGCATTTTACTAATTCTATCTGCCACTATTTCTACTGGGACTGAATTATTCAGAATGAAAAGAGAAATGATCAAGATATTAGATACAATATATGGAATCAAGCAAAATAAATTTGATTTTTTATTTGCGACAGGGTCATTTTTAATAGCAGGCTTAACTACTGTGAAGAAAAGAATTAAACCAATTAAACCTAATCCAAGAGGTAAAGCTGAAGAAACTCTCTTAATGTCGCTAATTTCCAGGGTTTGACTTTTATATTTTTTATCAAACGTTACAATTTCAATAATAGCCCAAAATGAAAGTGCAAATTGCGTAATTCCTAAAATTATTATAAAAATACCATGTAGAGCCATTATGCTGACCATATCACCTATCATTTTCTATCTCCTCCTTTTCATCTTCGAAAACTGTAAATAGTGAAATTACCACTGGTAAAACAATCAAAAAGAAAATCTCAACCTGCGGTAGAAAAATTGATACGAACGCAATAATTGCAATCCACAGAATCATCATTCCCGTGCGAATTAAATGGTAGCTCCTTTGAGCCCTGCGATTCTCTCCATGAAAGAAACCCGTATTCTCGCCCAGAGCACTTGCTGTAATCCAGCGTATTCCCAGATCTGTAAAAAGGTAAACCATTGCGTAGCAAAAAGCAGGTAAAACGTCTGTTGGCGATGAGAGAATCCAGCGCATAAATAGTGGGATGAGTGATAAAAAGAAAACATAAATCATATTTTTCCAGATGAAGCTATTTGTAACTTTTTCGACTCTGTCTAAAATATGATGATGACGATTCCATTGAATTCCAACAATCACAAAACTTGCGAAATAAATTAAGATTGCAAATCCAAAATTCTGCAGCTGAGTTAAATCTTTAGCTGATTTAGGTAGCTGAATCTCAAGCACCATGAGTGTAATAATAATTGCTGTGGCGCCATCAATTAAGCCAACGAGGCGATCTTTCGAAATTCTTCCTCCGTGATAAATTTTATGTATTCGACCAAGTCGTCGATATGCATTTCTCGTTCTATCCATTTTTTCCTTTCTAAATGATTTTATCATATCTTGTTGAAAACTTCAAATCATTTATGCTTTTCTTGTAAAAATAAAAAATCACCCTTTGGGAAGAGTGATTTTTTATTTAAATTAGCCTCGTGCAAAGTGTGCAAAAGCTCGGTTGGCTTCTGCCATTTTGTGGGTATCTTCTTTCTTTTTAAAGGCTGCACCAGTTTCATTGTATGCATCAACAATTTCAAGTGCTAATCGTTGGCTATAAGGCATTCCACTTCGTGCGCGTGCCGCTTGAACCAACCAGCTAAATGCAAAATGAAGTTGTCGGTGGCCTTGAACTGGGAATGGAATTTGATAGTTTGCACCACCAACGCGTCGTGATTTAACTTCGAACGCAGGCGAAACATTTTTCAAAGCTTTTTCAAAAACTTCAAGCGGATTTTCGCTATCAAGTTTTTTGGCAGCAGTTTCAAGAGCTTTATAAACAGCTTTTTCGGCAGTTAGCTTTTTGCCATCAAGCATAGATTTGTTGATCAATCGTTGAACTAAAATCGATTGATATTTTCGGTCTGGTTTTAGTTCTCGTTGTAATTTTTTGGTAACTTTTCGTGGCATCTTTATTTCTCCTTCTTCGCACCGTATTTCGAACGGCCTTGTTTACGATCTGCAACACCTTGAAGGTCGAGTGCACCACGTACGATATGGTATCGAACACCTGGAAGGTCAGGCACGCGTCCACCACGAACCAAAACTACGGCGTGCTCTTGAAGATTGTGCCCTTCACCACCGATATAAGCCCAAACTTCGTGACCATTTGTCAAGCGAACACGAGCAACTTTTCGAAGCGCTGAGTTAGGTTTTTTAGGCGTTTTTGTTGTAACTTTAACACAAACACCGCGTTTTAGAGGTGCACTTTGTGCATAATATTTAGTTTTTAGTGCATTATGAATTCGACCAAGTGCTGGCGATTTTGATTTTTTCGCAGCGGTCTTTCGAGGTTTTCGCACTAATTGATTAATTGTTGGCATCAATTCTCCCTTAAATTATATTTAATAATTTTCACTCTTCAAAAGTTGATAAAGTTTTTAAAGAGTGCCTCATATTTTTCGAAACAGCATCTTCGAAAAATGTCTTTACCTTTTTAGCTGAACTTCTTAACACACACATTCATTCACTAAAAAGAGGAAACTCAACAGTTATTTTATCAGATTTTAAAATAAAATGCAAGCTTTTTATTCATTGAAATCAACGCAATAAATTCCTCCAGTTTCGAGTTTAAAATGAACGGCAATATCGCCAGGTCTAGTTTGATGATGTGCTCGTCCTTCCGTACCATTGCCACACTTGTTAATAGGGTTTATTGAAAGTAGGCCATCACCCGCATTTCCACTAGTAAATCCCCAAGGGCCTTCTGCGAAATGGTAATCTGCACCACTAGGGTCTTTAAAGTTTTCGCCATTCGCACGCATATATGTGTTCATGAAATTATTAAAGTTCTCTACATAATTGCCCGCGCTTAAATTTATGCCTCCTTTATTGTTTGCTTTATAATGTTGATATGCTGCTTTGAGACGGGCAATATCGCTTTTTCTTTGTGTATCTCGCTGTGATCGTTGTAGCGCTGGTAGTGCTAAGAATACCATTAAAAATATTAATCCAGCGACTGCGAGAACTAAAACAACTTCAATGATCGTAAAACCATTTTTTTGAAATTTTTTTCTAAGCATAAGCTTATTATAGCCTTTTTATATTATATTTTCAATATAAAAACCCGAGCAAAACTCGGGTTAAAATTATTGGATCGTTTCTTTTAGATTTTGAATAAATTGAGTAAGTTTTCTGTTTGCTTCATAAAATATGCTTTTTGATTTGAAATTATTTAACTCAAAACCACCCCGCTCTTGTATCTCGCCATTTTCAATTAACAAGATAATATATCGCGAGTTTTTTAAGATTTTTAAATCAATATTGTTTCGCATATAGATCGCAATCTCATCACCTAAACATTCGATTAGAATATAAATTTCTCGTGAAGAGTTTTTATATAGAAAAGCTTCTGTTCGAAAAGCATTTGGCTCCTCGAAAGATACAAATAGTATACTTTCAATATCCGAAAATCCAGCCTCTAGAAGTAATTCTTCAACTACCTCTCTCTTGAAACATAACTCAGTCATTTTTTTAAACCTCCGTGAAAAGAACTAGATTTTAATTATATGATTAAAGAGTAAAAAAATCAAGAAAAAACCCAGCTTTTTGCTGGGTTGATAAAAATTATTTCGTAAATATTCCTCTGCTGCGATTGAGCTCATCTTCGAGATCTTCGAAGAACAAGTTGGCCTTACTCTTGCACTCTCGCAGGAGGTTTGTTTGAGTTTCATTGCCAAAAACCAAACCATCCTTTTTTTCGCTTGTGACGATATATTTTGGAAAATAAGTATATGTCACAGAAATGCAGTTTGCATTTTTGGGAACTCGTTCACCAATAACCTTAGGACAAGCTGAGAAACTTATCATATTGCCGATATGACTAACGGTAATTATTAACGAATTACCTCTTTCATCATAAAGCTTTGCGCGTATTGAAATAATTTCATTTCCTTCGGTTGGTGCTAAAATTTCCACCGACTGAAAACCTACGCCCTGAAGCGCATCTAACAAAAAATCTTTCGAGAAGCAATTCTCGCGATAAAGCTTTCGATTCGCTTCATCTGTACTAAAAATTAATTTAATACAATAACGCAACATTGACAAAAATGCCATATTGATATACCTCTTTGTAAAATACTTAAACTTAAACCAAAAAGTTTAAATTTAGCTTTAGTATTCTACCATAAAAATATAAAAATGTCAATGTTAAATGACGATTCCGCCACCCAAACAAACTTCGCCAGAATAAAATACAACACTCTGACCGCTAGTAATAGCGCGTTGCTCATCCGTAAGTTTAATTTTTGCGGTTCCATCGTTTTCGAAAAAGATTTTTGCATTAACAAGCGGTGCGCGGTGGCGAATTCGAACTTGAATTTCTGCACCATCTGCAACTTTTTCATTAATCCAATGTAACGCCGAAACGTTAATTTCTTTTGCCCAAAGCTCACCGTTGTTTATGTCTGTTGTAACAAAAACTTCATTAGTTTGCATATTTTTTCCACAAACATAAAATGGCAAGCCACCGCCAATATTTAAGCCGTGGCGTTGGCCTAAGGTGTAAAAAATTGCTCCGTCGTGCCACCCAAGAACTTCTCCTGTGTTTTTATTGATAATTTTGCCGTGTTTTTGTTCGGGGATAAACTGTTTCAAAAAGTCGCGAATTCCAATTTTGCCAACAAAGCAAATTCCTTGCGAATCTTTTTTTCGAGCAGTAAAAAGCCCGCGCTCTTTCGCCATCTCGCGCACTTCAGGTTTAGTAAATTTACCAAGTGGAAACAAAGTTCGCCCCAGAGCCTCACCTCGCACTCGATATAAGAAGTAGGTTTGATCTTTATTTTCATCTTTTGCGCGGAGTAGCTCGCCTTTTTTGTTTTTCGAAAGGTTGAAATTTTCATCAGAATTTTCAGTAAAAGCATTTCGAACACCAGCGTAATGGCCTGTTGCAATTAGATCGGCTCCATCTTCGAGTGCGGCCTCTAAGAAAAGCTTAAATTTTACTTCTTGGTTACACATGATGTCGGGGTTTGGTGTGCGGCCAATTTCGTATTCATCAAGCATATATTGCACAACTTTTTCGCGGTAGTATTTTTCGAAATCAAAAACTTTAAAATCAATACCAAGCTGAACCGCAACTCTTTTTGCATCGGCCAAATCTTCTGCCCAAGGGCATTTCATTCCTGGTAAATCTTGCGTCCAGTTTTTCATATAAACGCCTACAACGTTATATCCTTGCTCTTTTAAAAGCGCTGCGGTTAAAGATGAGTCTACGCCGCCGCTCATTCCAACATATACTTTAATTTTTGACTTATTCATTTTGTACTCCTATATAAAATCTAAAAATTCCAAAAAGTTCACTCATCGAAAGATACCATCCGCGGGAATTCGTCCACCAAAGATTACTCCAGTCTGGGTCATTTGAAACGGGCGCCGAAATTACTTCAACTCCAGAACCTTCAAGTGCTTTTTCGAATTCTAGCCTTGCCCGTGTTTGGTGATATTTCGAAGTAGTTAAAACTATTCGTTTATAGCCATTTTGCTTGATGATTTTTGCTGTATATTGTGCATTTTGATGAGTGTTTTGGGCTTGTTCTTCGAGAATAATCTCATCTTTTAAAATACCTTGTTTTTGCGCTAAATTCGCCATTTGTTGCGCATCGCTCAAAACTTTCGGGTTTGAATTTGCGCCAGAGAAAATTAATTTTCGTGCTTGAACGGCTTTAAAAATTTCGATCGCTTCGCGTGTTCGCGAAGATGTGTTTCCGCCCGAAATTGCAACAACCGCATCAATTTTTTGGGAACATTCGCCGTTCTTATAGTTTGGGCAAACTTTAACTAACTGATTTTTATCACTGATAATCAGTGTTGTACTAGCAATAAAAACCACAACAATTCCAATAATGATTAAAACCCAAGCAAAAAATTTTGCCATTTACTTTTTAATCCTTTCGAATTCTGCTCGAACTGTTTTTGAAATAATTTTGGCTGCGCGTTTAGTGTCTTCTTCATTTGAAAGCGCGCCAAAAGAGATTCGTAAACTGCCGTCTGCTTCACTTTCTTTAAGCCCCATTGCGGTTAGAGTGTGTGAGCGTGTTCCTTTATTAGCAGCGCAAGCTGAACCTGTCGCAACCAAAACTCCTTGCATTTCAAGAGCGAAAACCATTCGCTCGGCGTCAATTCCAGGAAACGAAACTGAAACATGGCTTGCGAGTTGCTTTTTGATATTTCCCAAGAAAATCATTTCTTCGTCCGAGAAATTTTCGCTCAAAATATTTTTAAAAAGCTCTTTTAATTTTCGAAGTCGCTCATTTTCTTTTTTGCGATGTTTTTCGGCTAGCTGCATTGCTTTTGCAAAACCAATCACGCTTGGGACATTCTCGGTTCCGCTACGCAAATTTCGTTCTTGACCACCACCAACAATTTGTGCGTTAAATTGAATTTCGCGATTTGCCCACAAAAGACCAGTTTGTTTTGGGCCGTAGATTTTTCCTGCATTTAAGGTGAGCATATCAACACCCAGTCGTGAAACGGAAATATCAAGTTGGCCAACACCTTGACTGGCGTCAGAATGAAGATAAATCGGCGTTTTTTCACCATTAGAAAGTCGACGCATTCGTTCTTCGCGGATAATCTCGGCAATTTTCGAAATTGGCTGAATTACACCTGTTTCATTATTTGCCAACATAACAGATACAATCTTTGTTTTTGGTGAAATTTTTGTGCGCAAATCGTCAATATCAATCACGCTATCTTTTTTAATTTTAATTAGTTTTCGAACGCCATATTTTTCGGCCGAATTCAAAACTGCATGGTGCTCAAACTCGCCCACAAGGATTTCATCTCCTGCATTCTTTGAAGCTGCCGAAAATGCTAAATTAATACTTTCAGTCGCGCCAGCGGTCATTACAATTTCATCGCTTTTTGCGCCAATATTTTGTGCAATTAAATGCTTTGCGTCTTCGTAATCTCTTCGAACTTCAAGCGCCTGAACATAAGGCGCGCTTGGGTTATAAAATTTTTCACTAAAATAAGGCAACATCGCAGCCAAGACTTTTTCGCTTACTGGTGTTGTTGCAGCATGATCAAGATAGATAATTTCATTATTCATCTTTAATAGTATAACACATTTTTAAAAAGCTGACAAAAATTATTCTCTATTTTTTGCTATTTTTTCAGAAGTTTTTAGTGGATTTTTTGACTCTAAAAGTTCTTTAATTTCATTTTTTGAAAGACTTTGCCATTTTTTAATTCGGTGATTAAATATTTCAATCTCAATATTTTTCTGCGGTATTTTTTGTTCTTTGCTCCAATCTAAAATTTTTGAAAGATTTTCTGGCTTAAAAACAAAACCTTCATATCCATACTTAAAGCAGCTAAAACTTAACCTATCGCCAACCTTAGTTTTTCCGCCATTATCTTTTTTGCGCTCTTTCAATAATTCTGAAAAATCTAAAATCGCAAAATCTGGATAATCAAGAGCTTCGCCATATAACCGATTTTTTTCGTCTTCGTTTCCTTTCCAGGATAATTTTTGTGCTTGTTTGAATTTCTCGGCATTTTTAGGGTTTCGAAACAGAAAAATGTCAGTTCTAACTTTAGTTTTAGATTTATTTTCTTTCAAAGCTATAATCATATTTTTCGAAAAGAATAATTTAAAAATTACGAGCCAAATTTTGTCGTTAATTTTTGGGTAAAAACTCAGCCATAAATGCTTTCTTTTATTGGTTAAAAAAGCAAAAAATGCATAAAATCTAATTTTAAATTTCATAATATTTCTCCTAAGCTTCGCAGTATTTATACCTGATTTAGCGACTGATGAATTGTTTATATCACGATTATAAACACTATCATACACAAAAACTAAAGTCAATATATTTTTCAAAATAATAACACACTTGACTAAAACATATAAATATAGTATAGTATCTCTAGAAGCTTAAATTTAAAAGTTGCGGAAACAACTATAGGCTTTGAACTTTTTAGAAAGAGGTGAAAAAAATGGGTATTTTCTCTATTAATGAGGAGACCGTTGAATGTCCACGCTGTAAAGGAAGTGGTGAGATTACAATAAATGGTTTTATGTGTTTCCATAGTCGGCATACCTGTAATAGATGCAATGGATCGGGGAAGATTAAAAAAATGTAAATACCTAATTTGCACCTAAAGACAAAGAGCTGTTTACCGCGGCTCTTTTAAAATATTTAAATTTATGCTAAAATATTAGAACCGATTAAAATCTATAAACTATAAAAACGAAAGGAATTATGCTAAAATTTATTTTTAAATTTGCTAAAAAATATTGGCTAAGTTTAAGTTTGATGCTTATTTTTACGGTATTCTCTGCTAAAATCAACCTTGAGCTCCCTCAATACACTTCAAAAATTATCACTCAGGGCGTTGCTATGAAAAATATGGAAGCAATCTACTCAAATGGTTTTCATATGATTGGACTTTCTCTTTTGAGCGGTGTTTTGATGCTGGCTGGAATTTTTTTCGCAAGTCGTTCGGCTGGAGCGATGGCGCGTGATATTCGTCATGAAACTTTTAAGAAAATTGAAGATTTTTCAATGAGCGAATTCGGCAAGTTCTCCGTTGCGAGCTTAACAACGCGAATCACTAACGATGCACGCCAATTCCAGCAAACCTTCACAATGATTATGCGAATGGGTATTTATGCGCCAATTATTGGTGCCGGTGCGATAATTAACACTTTGGCGATTTCTGGTTCAATGAGTTGGATTATGGCAATTACGGTTCTTTCGATTATTGTTTTAACCACAATTATTGGTGTTTTCGCTGTGCCAAAATTGAAGATTTTTCAAACAAAACTTGATAAATTAAACATGCAAACTCGCCAAACAATCACTGGTTTAAGGGTGATTCGAGCTTATCGAAAAGAAAAGGTTGAAGAAGAAAAATTTGGCGAAATTAATGCCGAGATGCTAAAAATTAATGTCTTTTTTGAAAGGATTTTTGGCTTAATTTCTCCATATATGACAATGGTTTCTGGTATTGGCTTGGTTGCGATCGCTTGGATCGGTTCATACTTTGTGAAATCTGGCGAAATTTCAATCGGTGACGTAGCTTCTCTAACTCAATATTTGGCTCAGGTAACTTTTGCATTTGTTATGCTTTCGATGATTTTTATGTCAATTCCACGAATGAATGTTGCTATTAAGCGATTAAGTGAAGTTCTTGATGAAGAAATTCTAATTAAAGATAAGGCAAAGACCAAAAAAGCACCAAAAACTTTCGAGCTAGTTTTCGAAAATGTTAGTTTTGCGTATCCAGACTCCGAAGAAGCTGTTCTCGAAGGTATTAATTTTGAAGTTCAACAAGGACAAACTATCGCTGTGATTGGCGGAACTGGTTCTGGAAAATCCACAATCGCAAAATTAATTCCAAGGTTTTATGATGTTTCGAAAGGTAAAATTAAGCTTGGTGGTGTGGATATCCGCGATCTAAAACAAAGCGAACTTCACGATCTGATTGGTTATGTTCCACAAAAAGCAAGTCTTTTTTCTGGGGATATTCGCGAAAATATAAATTACGGCTCTTCGAAATATCTAACAGATGAAGAAATTATTGAAGCTTTAAAAATTGCCCAAGCTTGGGATTTTGTACAAAAATTGCCCGAAGACTTAAACGAAAAAGTTTCGCAAGGTGGTAAAAACTTTTCTGGTGGTCAAAAACAGCGGCTTTCGATTGCTCGTGCGATTGCTTCAAAAGCTCCAATTTTGATTTTCGACGATAGTTTTTCGGCACTTGACTATAAAACTGATGCCAAACTTCGCGCTGAACTTGCTGCAAAAACTGAATCACAAACTAAATTTATCGTGGCACAACGTGTGACTTCAATTATGCAAGCCGATAAAATTATTGTGCTTGATGGTGGAAAAATTGTTGGAATTGGCACACACGGCGAACTTCTTGAAGATAATGAAATCTATCGCGAGATTGCATCGTCTCAGCTTTCTGATGAAGAAATTGAAGCACAAATTAAAGATTTCGAAAAGCAAAAAACTGTTTCAAAAACTAAAAAATCTACTAAAAAAGCAGTTTCTGTTTCGAAAAAAATAGCTAAAAAAAGCTTAAAACAGGCAGTTGCGAAAAAATCTAAGAAAGGAGAAAAATAATGGCGAAAAATCAAAAAAATAAGCTTTCATTAAATACAGTTTTGCGACTTTTGCAATATTTTTTGCCATTTAAAATCTCGATTACGTTTTTTGTAATTATGGCGATTTTGGGCTCGATTTCAGCAATTATTGGCCCACAAATTATTGGCGAAATGATCAATTTAATTACAAAGAGAGTTGAAATTCGTGCGGGTGCGGTTCATTTTGATCCTGATTTTACGAAAATTGCTGAATTTGGTTTTTTGCTTATTGCGATTTATATTGGTTCGGGAGTTTTTAGTTATGCGCAAAACTGGATTATGGGTCAAATGGTGCAAAAAATCGTTTTCAAGCTACGTGATGAGTCTTCGAAAAAAATTGCACGATTACCACTTTCATATTTCGACAAACATAAAACTGGCGATACGGTTTCAATTATCACAAACGATATCGAAACACTCAGCAATAGCTTAAGCGAGAGTTTAAATCAGCTCTCTTACTCGATTATTACGATAATCGGTGTAACTTTCATGATGATTTCAATTAGTTGGCAAATGAGCTTAATTGCGCTTGCAACAGGTGCTTTTTCGGTTGGTGTAATTTTAGTTATCTCGAAATTTAGCCAAGTTTATTTTACAGATTTACAAAAATTTACTTCGGGTCTAACTTCTCACACTGAGGAAATGCTTTCTTCGCACGAAGTCATCAAAGTTTATAACGGCGAAAAATCATCAGTGAAAGATTTCGAAAAAATCAACAACAAAATGTACAATTCGTCTTGGAAATCGCAATTTTTTGGTGGTCTTCTCTACCCAATCATGGGATTTATAAATAATATCTCTACGCTAACAGTGGTAGTTGTTGGTGGTGTGCGTGCGGTAAACGGCCAAATGACGATTGGTGATATTACTGCCTTTATGCAATACATGAGTCGATTCACACAGCCAATTTCGAATATTGCAAATTCAATGACAAGTGTTCAAACTGTTGTTGCGGCTTGTGAACGAGTTTTTGGTTTTCTTGACGCAGAAGAAGAAACTTTTGTTGAAATTTCAAAAACATTACCAGAAGAGGTTAATGGCGCGGTAGAATTTTCGAAAGTTAATTTCTCGTATTCGAAAAACAAGCCAATTATCACTAATTTTAGTGCAAAAATTGCGCCACGTTCGAATGTGGCAATTGTTGGCCCAACTGGCGCCGGAAAAACTACATTGGTGAATCTTTTGATGCGATTTTATGATATTAATAGTGGAAAAATTACAATCGATGGAATTGACACTTCAAAAATGTCGCGTCACGATGTTCGTTCTCTTTTCGGAATGGTTCTACAAGATACATGGTTGTTTAACGGCACAATTGCCGAAAACTTAGCCTACGGAAAGCCCGATGCTACTCGTGAAGAAATTGTTGAGGCTGCAAAAGCCGCTTATGCGGATCACTTTATTCGAACTTTACCACAAGGATACGATACAGTTATTTCTGAAGATATTGATAATATCTCGGCTGGCGAAAAACAGCTTCTTACGATCGCGCGTGCGATTTTAGCAGATTCGCCGATGTTGATTCTTGATGAAGCAACCAGTTCTGTTGATACGAGAACGGAAGCGGCCATTCAATCTGCAATGGATAATTTAACTCACGGTCGTACAAGCTTTGTGATTGCGCACCGCCTTTCAACAATTCGAAACGCTGATTTAATTCTAGTTTTGGAGCACGGAAACATTGTTGAACAAGGTTCCCATAAAGAATTGCTTTCGAAAAATGGTGCCTATGCTAAGCTATATAATTCACAATTTGCTGAATAAAAATGAAAAAAGAAAAAAGCCCGATTTCGGGCTTATTTTTTTGTTGGCTAAACTTGCGATAATTCCGCCAATAATGTGGCGTAATTGCACATTTGAGCGCTATTTTCGCGATCAGTGTGTCCTTCTGCATAGATAGTATTTAAGAAGTGAAATGCGTTCGCCAATTCGGGGCAATGCCCTGAAGGCCATAGTTTTTCAATTTTTTTAAATAACGGACGTCCTTTAATAGGAAATCCGTAAAACTTCGCATAAGCCAGCCAAAATACTAGCTCTTTAACATCGTTTTTCCAATGAGCTTTTTCAAGCTTATTTTCAACTTCAGATTGTGATGTTTTTGGCGTCACTTTTCCTTCGAAATGCTTAGCGATCTCATTGAGTTTTTCTTGGTTTTGGGTTTCAACCCAATTTATGATTCCGGCCATTATTTTGGCCTCCTTTTCTAAAAAATATTTGCAAAAAGCCAACTTCTTAAAATCCGAGCTAAAAGCTCAATTTTCATAGTTGAAGCTTTTAACTTGTTATTATTGTATCATAAAAAAGCTTTTTTGTCAATACTTAGTAGAAATTTTCCAAAAACTCTTCACTTTTCGAAATTTTTATGTTAAAATAGTTCTATACGGGTATAGCTCAGTTGGTAGAGCACAGGTCTCCAAAACCTGGTGTCGGGAGTTCGAATCTCTCTGCCCGTGCCAAATTTGCCTTTTTACACCAGAAATGGTGTTTTTTATTTTAACCTTGTTTTTTACTTTATTCTAGTGTATAAGTGGTTATATTATGGATAATGTTATTATGGTCTTTGTTAATACTTTGGGGTATTTCTTTGTTGTTATAGAGTATATATTTGCTGTGTTGCTATCTGCTTTTATGTTAGGTGGATTTCTTATTTCTATTTTAGGATACTTTAGGGTTAAGAGGCTTGAAAATCCTGAAATTTTACAAAATAAGATTAAAAGTCATCGGTGTGTTTTGAATATTTTCACAGGAATATTTTTAACTATAATAGTTGGTGTTTTTGTTATTATTTTAACGACGAAAGAACCTTTTGCTGGTTTTTTGATGCTGCCTGCTTGTCTTATCGCTGCGCCTTTTGCGTATGTGATAATTTATAATTTATCGTTTATTATTTTTGCTAAGCTTAAAGACATTCGACTAAAACTCCAAGAATTAGAAATGTTGAAACGTAGCAATAGATTTTGATAACTCTTTTTAAAAGTGCTATAATATTTTTATGTCTATAGTCGATAAAGAGTTTGGTGAAATTAAAATTCGAAAAAACAAACTCGCTCGCTCCGTAAAACTTTCTGTCGGCGTTGATGGAAGTTTGCGCGCATCAATCCCCTATTATTCGCCAGAATTTGCCGTTAGGCGGCTTGTTAATGGCAATCGCGATGAAATTCGAAAAATGCTCGCAACACACAACGCTAAAAATTCTTATCAAGACGGAGATTTAATTGGCAAAACTCACACGCTTTTTTTGCGAAAATTTTCGGGTGAAGAAATCAAAATTTCAAATGAAGGAAATCAGATTTTAGTGCAAATTCCGCAAGAGTTAGCTTTCGAAAATCAACTTGTTCAATCGGAAATCCGCAAAACTGTGTCAAAAATTCTTCGAAAGCAAGCTAAGGCGTATTTACCCCGCCGAATTGATTTTTTGGCAGAAAAGTATGGTTTTAGCTTTGAGAAACTGCGTTTTTCGCACACGGGCACACGGTGGGGTTCATGCTCTTCTAGCGGAACAATTTCTTTAAATATCGCATTAATGAATTTACCACACCATTTGATTGATTATGTGATTATTCATGAGCTTTGTCACACTCGGCAAATGAATCATTCATCTAAATTTTGGCAAGAAGTTGAAAAATATTGCCCAAACTATAAGAAATACGTTCAAGAAATAAAACAGTTTTCGCCAACTATTTAGTTTAAAGCAGATAACTGGTTAAACCGCTTGCGCTTTTCTCTTAAATTTGCTAAAATAGAAATGTAAATTTTAATCGTAAAGGCAAAAAATGAAAATTCTAATGCTCGGGTGGGAGCTTCCTCCCCATAACAGTGGTGGTTTGGGTGTAGCTTGTTTTTATATGGCAAAAGCGCTAGCTGAAGATGGCGCTGAAATTGAGTTTGTCGTTCCGTATAAAAACAAACATACCGAAATTGATTTTATGAAAGTACTAAATGCTACGAATTTTTCTGAGATTCATAAATTTGGCGCCGGGGCTTATGACGCACCGCACTGGTCGCGGTCGAGCCATAATGTGGGCGATTTTTTGCCGGATATTCGTTCGATTCAAAAAGAATATTGTGAATTTATTCGTGAATATTTAAGTGTTCCAGAAAATAAACCAGATGTTATTCATGCTCACGATTGGCTTACGATGGAGGCTGGAATGCTCGCGCGCGAGATTACGGGCGCTCCGCTTGTTACGCATATTCACGCAACAGAATTCGACCGTTCTGGTGGAACATCTGGCAATCAACAAATTCATGATATTGAATACGCTGGAATTTGCAATTCAGATAAGGTTTTTGCTGTTTCGAAAAATACACGAGATGTAATAATTGATAAATATAAAGTTTCTCTAGAAAAAGTCGAGGTTGTTTATAATGCAATCGAAACTTCAACACTTGCTAGCCCACAAGACTACGATGAGCGAACTTATCGCTATCTTGAATATTTAAAATCACAAGGCTATACGGTTGTGATAACTTTAACTCGTTTTACTGTTCAGAAAGGTTTAACATATTTAATACGAGCCATGGCTGAAGCGACCTCAAGGAATCCGAAAATCGCTCTTCTTCTTGTTGGTGATGGCGAGCAGCGTAACGAGCTTATTAAAATGGCTAGCGATTTTAGAATTGCGGATAAAATTTTCTTCACTGGCTTTTTGCGCGGAGACAAATGGCGCGATGCTTATGGGGTTGCAGATGTTTTTGTGATGAGCTCGGTTAATGAGCCTTTTGGGTTAACAGCCCTTGAAGCAGCACACTTCAATAATGCGTTAATTATCTCAAAACAGTCTGGTGTTGGTGAAGTTTTGCAGAACATTTTGCGCTACGATTTTTGGGATACTAAAAAGCTTGCAAATCAAATTTATGAAGTTTCGGTAAATAAAGAACTTCTGAATAATCTTAAAAAAGGCGTTCGAAAAGAATATAATAAAATTTCTTGGAGTGATATTGCCGACCAAATTATGGATGAATTCATAGATCTAACAGAGGAAAAAAATGGCTAAAAAATCGGTTGTTCTATATCTTCATGTTCATCAGCCATGGCGAGTTCGCGATGATCAAACTATTTTTAATGTTGGCAAAAACAGAGATTATTTTAGCGAAGAAAAAGGTTTGAAGCGCCAAAGTAATGGTGAAATTTTTCGAAAAGTAGCTGAGAAATCTTATATCCCAATGAATAACCTACTCGAGAAGCTTTTAGCTCGTCACCCTGAATTCAAATTCTCTTTTTCGATAACAGGCACTTTTATTGATCAAGCTCAGCAATTTGCGCCAGATGTTCTTGAGAGTTTTAAGCGTCTTGTGCGAACTGGCCGAGCGGAAATTGTCGCAGAGACTTATTATCACAGTTTAGCCTTCTTTTTTGATCGCGAGGAGTTTGAGGCACAAGTTCGTGCACATCAAGCAAAGATTCGTGAAGTTTTCGGCGTGGAAACGACATCTTTTCGAAACACAGAACTTTCTTATAATGACGAATTAGGCAGATGGGCGGATGATTTTGGATTTAAAGCAATTTTGGCTGAAGGATGGGATCCTGTGCTGGGGTGGCGTTCGCCGAATTTTGTATATAGACCAAAAAATACTAAAAATATTCGCCTTCTTTTAAAAAATTATAAGCTTTCTGATGATTTAGCTTTTCGATTTTCAAACCAAAACTGGGAAGAATATCCACTAACAACTGAAAAATATATTAGCTGGCTAGAATCGGCGAGCTATCGTGGTAACATAATTAATCTTTTCATGGATTATGAAACTTTCGGCGAACACCAATGGAAGGAATCTGGAATTTTTAGCTTTTTCGAAAGCTTAGTCGCTGAGTGGCTGAAAAATCCAAGTCATGCTTTTAAAGCTGTTACAGAAGCTGCTCAAGCCGAGCCTGTTGCGGAAATTTCGATGCCTCAAACCGTTACTTGGGCGGATACTGAGCGCGATCTAACCGCGTGGCTTGGAAATTCAATGCAGCAAGAAGCAATGAAATATCTTTACGCTTTAAAGCCGCGAGTTTATAATTCTTACAATGGCGCGCTCGTTGAAGATTGGCGACGGCTGACCACTAGCGACCACCCATACTATATGTGTACAAAATACTTTAACGACGGTGATGTTCATGCGTATTTTTCACCATATAAATCACCCTATGATGCGTTTTTGTATTTTATGGACGCTCTACGAGATATGGATTTTCGTTTGAAAGATGTTTCACCTTTACCGCCTAAAAAAGTTCAAGAAACACAAAAAATCCTTAAAAAATCTTTTTCGAAAGTTCCAAAAACACCAAAACGAAAGAAAATATTTGCGCGAATGCTTCATAAAAACTTAATGTTTGCTAAGAGAAAGCGAGGTTAAAATGGCAAAAGCAGCGATTCTAAGTAATGGAAATTTGAATATTGGTCTAAATGAATTCGGTTTGGTTAGTGATTTTTATTTTCCAGACAATGGATATGAAAATCACACTCTTGGCCGCGATCTTTTTCATCGCGTTGGTATTAAAATTGGCGATGAATTTTCGTGGCTGCAAAACGGTGATTGGCAATTCTCTTTTGAATATTTCGAAGATGCACTAATCTCTAAAACCGAAGCAATAAACAATAATTTACAGATAAAAATCACGTTTACAGATTTTGTGGTTAGTGATTTTGATGTTTTTGCGCGTAAAATTCAGGTGCAAAACCTTGCAAATTATCCACGTGAAGTTCAATTATTTTTGCATCAAAATTTTGCAATTAACAGTAGTTTTCATTTAGCTGATACTGTACAATTTTTACCTCTTGAAGATGATGAAAAGGCAATCTTGCATTATCGTGGAAAACGTGCGTTTATTATTTCTGCGCAAAAAGTTAACGGCGATTTTAATCAAAAAGGCTTTAAAGATTTCGATCAACACACGGTTGGACTATTTGGAATTGAAGGAAAACTCGGTTCTTGGTGTGATGCCGAAGATGGAATTCTTTCTGGTTCAAATGTTGAACATGGTCAAACCGACTCGGTGCTTGGTTTTAACTTCTCTCTAGGTGTTTTCGAAAGCGCAGATTTTCAATATTTTATTTCTTGCGCAGACGACCACCAGCTTGCTTTAACAAATTTTCAAAAAATGCGAGATGAAGGCTTTTCGAAAGCTTTATTCGAAACTAAAAAATCTTGGCAAAAATGGCTTGTTCCAGCTTTGCGTTTTTCGAAAAAACTAGATCTAAAATATCAGAGAAAGTTTATCCAGAGCCTAATGCTAGTTAAATCTCATCTTGCAAAAACTGGTGCTCCTATTGCAAGTAATGACAGCGAAATGCTTAACTATGCTCGAGATGATTATTCTTACTGCTGGCCACGAGATGCACTTTTTGCGATTTGGCCTTTGATTCGGCTTGGATATCGCGATGAGCCACAAAGATTTTTCACTTTTTGTAAGAGTTCCCTTACACCGGGCGGTTTTATGATGCATAAATATTTACCAAATGGCGAGCTTGGCCCTAGTTGGCATCCATATTCTCAAGGTGGCGAAACGCGAAATCTACCAATTCAGATTGATGAAACTGCTGGAATTCTATTCTTGTTTGCACAATATTATAAAAAATTTCGCGATAATTCTATTTTGGATGAATTTTATGATGATTTAGCGAAGCCAATTGCAGATTTTTTGGTTGATTTTTGTGGTGAAAATAATTTGCCAAAACCTAATTATGAACTTTGGGAGATGGATTTTCTTTCGACGACTTATTCGACTTCGGTTGTTTTTGCAGCTCTTTATTCGGCTTCAAATTTAGCACAACAGCTCAATCGTGCGCGAGATGCTAAAAAATGGCGAGATCAAGCTTTGAAGATTCGAACTTCGGCACAGAATGAACTATTTAATCCAGAAAATAACTATTTTTATCGAGGAGTTTGGTCGAACGGTAAGAAGGACTCAAAAATCGATACCTCAAGTTTTTATGGAGCCTTTATATTTAATCTTTTCGATTTTAAGGGTGAAAAGCTTCATAAGGCATTTAATGTACTCGAAAAACGTTTTAACGCAGATAGTCAAATTGGTTTGCCACGCTTTGAGAACGATGTTTATTATCGCTTTAGCGATGATTATGAAGCGAATATTTGGCCTATCACAACACTTTGGCGTGCTGAATTTTATATCGCTCAAGGTGAAACTCTAAAAGCAAAAGAGATTCTAGATTGGGTTTCAGATCAGCAAACGTCAACAGGAATCTTACCTGAACAAATTGACCCACGAAATTTAAAGCATCTTTCGGTTGCACCGCTAACCTGGTCTCAGGCAGAATATGTTTCAGCTCTACTGGACTTAATAGCTTCTAAGGAATAGGAAATTAGTAAAATATTTCCGTCTACTATTGTATAGATGTTTTGTTGCGTTAAAAATAAAAAATCCTCATAGTCGTAATACTATGTCTTATCTAGTAATATTAGCTGTATTGATTATGCACTCTTTTATAATAATCATCCTATCAGATCTTTTATAGTATATTGATTTCTTTTGTTGAATCGGTTGCTGAGCTTTAATATCTATATCAGTATCTGCTAATGAGGGATGGTCTATTTATTTTTTAAATTCTCACATCAATAATCTTAAGAATCTAGTGATAATTTATATTTTTATGTATATTTAATACCCTACTTAAGGAGTAGTAGGTTAATCTTACTAAGTAAACTACTTCAATGATAATTTGTCATAAAATTTAAAGTCATATAATAAAAACAAGCTCTCAGCAGAAAGCTTGTTTTTATTTTCTCTAGATTTTGAGCTACCAAACCTTAAGTAGCAATTCGCCACCCAGTCGTTGTTTTTTAGCCTCAAAACCATTCATTACACCTTTTGAAGTTGAAAGTAGAACCATTCCACGACCACTTTTAATTCGTGGAATTTCTTCTACACCTACATACATTCGGCGTCCTGGTTTACTCATTCGAGTAAGTTCATTAAAGCGAGCAGCTTCGCCATCTTTAGCAATTTTTACTACCAAGATATCGCGAGGTTTTGCTGATTCAACTTTAACAGATTCAATATAATTAGCTTTAGCAAGCTCTTTCGCTACAACT